>OBJA01000056.1_pt1 | contig 114446 bp, 94 predicted proteins | sample 1519751 | NCBI WGS metagenome assembly OBJA01 (sample SAMEA3881238, study PRJEB22517) | soil metagenome | biome: lake sediment; feature: soda lake sediment; material: sediment, water from around vicinity | place: India | collected 2013-12-23 | depth 3 m
TTATCGAATTGCCGCGCCCACACCACGCCATTGGGTTCTGTCTCGGCGAGTTTTTCCGCCATGCGCCGGGCGCTGTGAATGTAGTGCTTGGGGTCGTCATAGCTGGCCATGGGGACCAGGTGCAGGTCGGCCCCGTAGAGGTCAACCATTTCAATTTTTTCCATGCTTTGGGTCTGGGGCATCACCACCACGCTGCGGTAGCCCAGGGCATTGGCGATCATGGTCAGGCCGATGCCGGTGTTGCCCCCGGTGCCCTCGACGATCACCCCGCCGGGACGCAAATCGCCCCGTTGTTCCGCATCGCGGATGATACCCAGCGCGGTGCGGTCCTTGATGGAGCCACCCGGATTGAGGAATTCAGCCTTGCCGTAGATCTCGCAGCCGGTGAGTTCGGATACCTGCTTGAGGCGCACCAGCGGTGTGTTGCCGATCAGGTCCAGTATGCTGTTAGCGGTCAAAATTGTGGTCTCTGGGTTTTTTACTGTCTGTGGAAATGGTGCCGTCGATGGCCATCTGGCCGTTCGAGGTCGCCAAAGGTCGCCATTATGCCAAAAGCAGAGGGCCAGACGGACGCGAATTTGGGGTTATTGGCAGACTTTGTGGATATATGGTTGAAACTTTTTTCTCGCCAGGCCCGTATGCCCCCACGCAGAGCATGGGGACGGGGGCGTTAGTGGCTTCTTAGCGCACCTTGCCAAAGCAGGTGCGTACCTCATTCACAAACAATTCAGGCTGTTCAAAGGCGGCAAAGTGACCGCCCTTGTCCACATCGTTCCAGTGGATCAGGTTTTTGTACACCCGCTCCGACCAGCGCTTTGATGGCCGGAACAACTCCCGCGGGAAGATGGAAATGCCCACGGCGATGTCGAGGGGATTGGTGAACATATCCTTGAAACTTTCCCAGTAGAGGCGGGCGGAGGAGGCGCCGCTGGCGCTGAGCCAGTAGACCATGATGTTGTCGAGCATCTGGTCGTAGCTCAGGGCATCTTCGGGGTTGCCGTTGTTGTCGGTCCAGCCGTGGAATTTTTCGTAGATCCACGCCGCCTGGCCGACGGGGGAATCCACCAGGGCGTAGCCGATGGTCTGGGGGCGGGTGGCCTGCTGCTTGGAGTAGCCTGCTTCCCAATCCTTATAGTGCTGCATATCGCCAAGGGCTTTCTGCTCGGCGGGGGTCAGGTCTGCCATGTCCTCGGGTTTGGGTTGCACCAGGGGCATATTGAGGTGAATGGCTTTGCACTGCGGCGGGTTGATAGTGCCGATGGCGGTGGTCACACCCGCACCCCAGTCGCCGCCCTGGGCGACAAAGTTGTCGTAGCCAAGCCGCGCCATCAGCTCAACCCAGGCCCTGGCGGTACGGTGGATGCCCCAGCCGGTAGTGGTGGGCTTGCCGGAAAAACCAAAGCCGGGCAGCGACGGGATCACCAGGTGAAAGGCGTCACTGGCGTTGCCGCCGTGGGCGGTGGGGTTGGTGAGGGGGTCGATCACGTTCATGAATTCAATGATGGAGCCGGGCCAGCCGTGGGTCATGATCATCGGCAGGGCGTCGGCGTGGGGCGAGCGGATATGCAAAAAGTGAATCTCCACCCCGTCGATTTCCGTTTTGAACTGGCCGTGGCCGTTAAGCTGCTGTTCGCAACGGCGCCAGTCATAGTGGTTGAGCCAGTAGTCGCACAGGCGTTTGACGGAGGCCAGCGGCGCGCCCTGGGTCCAGTCGGAAACGGTTTCCGGCTCTGGCCAGCGGGTGTTGGCGAGGCGGCTTTTCAGGTCGTCGAGTTGCGCCTGGGGAATAGTGAGGGTAAAGGGCTGGATAGCGTTGCTCACGGCATTTTCCTTGTTTTTGTGAGTTGGAGGTCAGTTGTGGATCCGGTTCGACAGGGGGGTTGTTGGCCCGGATATGTCAGGCTCGAACCATAGCAAGGCTTGCCCCGGCAATAAAGCCCCGGTGGTGAAGTTGGCGCCGGGCAATCGGCACTGGCAGTACACTTGTTCTCACCCAGCGCCGGGTGCAGGGTAATTGGCAATAGCCGTTATCCCGCTGGTTGGGCTAGAATCCGCCACCCGGATTTTTACCAATAACAACCACAAAAAAAGGAACCTCCCGATGACTGAAGCAAAAAAATCTGCCTGGGATACCCGCTACGAATGGCGCGCTGTTGCGCTCCTGTCCATCGGCTTTGGCCTGGTGGGGCTTGATCGCTTTATGATCCAGCCGCTGTTTCCGGTGATGATGGCAGACCTCAATCTGGACTATCAGGATATCGGCCTGATCTCCGGTATCCTCGCCATGACCTGGGGCATTTCCGCCATGTTCAGCGGCCGCCTGGCGGACCGCATTGGCCACCGCATCGTGCTGATACCGGCGGTGGTGATTTTCTCCCTGATGGCCGGTGTCAGCGGTCTTGCCACCGGGCTGATCAGTCTGCTGCTCATTCGGGCATTGATGGGTTTTGCGGAAGGGGCCTTTACACCGGTGAGCATCGTCGCCACCCTCGGTGCCAGCAAGCCGTCCCGCCACGGTCTCAACCTCGGCATTCAACAAAATATGGTGGCGCTGGTGGGGCTGGGCCTGGCGCCCTTGATCGTCACCCAGTTGCTGGCGGTGGTGCCTTCCTGGCGCTGGGTGTTTGTGCTGGTGTCCCTGCCCGGTTTTATCGTCGCGTACCTGATGTACAGGGTGATTCGCAATCCCGATCCCCAGGCCGCCGCCGAACATACCCAGACCCATGATGCCAGCCCGCACCGTTGGCAGGATGTTTTCAAGTACCGCAATGTGCCCCTCAATATTTGCGGCATGTTCTGCTGGCTGACGGTGGTTACCGTGATGGGTGCGTTTATGCCCAGCTACCTGATGGATCATCTGGGCCTGAGTCTGGGGGAGATGGGCTTTGTCATGTCCGCCATCGGTTTTGGCGGCAGTGCAGGCAATCTGGTGTTGCCGGGTCTGTCCGACAAGTTTGGCCGCAAGCCGGTGCTGGCCTTTGGCGTCATCGTGGCGGTGTGTGCCCTGTTGGCCCTGCGCACGGTGGGCAATGATCCGGGCCTGCTGTTTGCCCTGGTCTTTATCGTGATGTTCTGCGTGTTTTCCAACGTCACCCTGACTGTTGGCCCGCTCACAGTGGAGTCGGTGCCTGCCACACTGATGGCCACTGCATCTGGCCTGGTGGTGGGCATTGGCGAAGTGTTTGGCGGCGGCATTGTGCCCGCCGTGGCCGGTTATGTGGCCAAAAATCATGGCATCGAGCATATTCCCACCATGGCGGCAGTGGGCATGAGTCTGGGTTTGCTGGTGGTGGTGTTTTTGCGGGAGACGGCGCCGATCAAGCAGGGGCGGTAGCTGTGGGGTGCGCGAGATATCTCCCTGTCAGTTCCACAGAAGATGAATTTCTGATGGGTGGGTACCTGCAAACTGCTTTTGGCCTTATGAGTAATTCCGTGCCAGCCATCGATCCAGGCTGTCGGCAAAGCACTGTGTGTCCCGGGGGCTGAATGGTGCTGGCCCGCCAGTGTGGATGCCGGCGCCGCGCATCTCCTCCATAAAATTGCGCATGGTGAGACGCTGGCGGATATTGCTGGTGGTATACAGCTCGCCCCGTGGGTTGATGGCTGCCGCCCCTTTGCCGATTACTTCTGCAGCCAGGGGTATATCGGCGGTGATCACCAGGTCGCCGGGACGGAGATTGGCAACTATATGGTTATCCGCCACATCAAACCCCTGCTGAACCTGCACCGCCCTGACCAGTGTGCCAGGGGGGGTGGCCATGGGCTGGTTGGCCACCAGTATTACGGGGATACTGCGGTGCAGGGCTGCGCGAAAGAGAATTTCCTTGATTACCCTGGGGCAGGCATCGGCATCTACCCATATGGTGGGTTTGTGGCTGTGGTCGGGGGTATCTGTCATTGCTCTGAAGTCTTTAGCATGGGGGAGGTGCAAGGGTTGTCATTGCCGCAACTATACAGGGCCGGCAGCGCGATATGGCGAGCCGGGGCGCGCAAATCATGTTGATTGCTGAGTTCGAGGCTCTGTGCATGACCTCTGCTTGCCCTTCACATTTTTTTTTATACGGGCTACAGTCGGTTTGTCGTCGCGCCTGCGACCTGGAATAACACCACAAGAGCCAGACCATAATCCCATGAAAACCAACGCCAGCAATCACGCCAACCTGAATGATTTTTTTTCCGAGCGCATAGCAAAATTTTCCCACAAGCCTGCCCTTACTTGCCTTGGCCATACCCTCAGTTACCGTGAGCTGGATAACCACGCCAGGCATTTTGCCGCCTTTTTGCAGCACGATCTGGGTTTGCAGCCAGGGGACAAAATCGCTATCCAGTTGCCCAATTTGCTGCAGTATCCGGTGGTGGTGATAGCGGCGATCAAAATCGGGCTGGTGATTGTCAATACCAATCCTCTCTATACCCGCCGGGAATTGGACCACCAGTTTTCCGATGCGCGGGTTAAGGCGGTGGTGGTGCTGGCGGATCTGGCGGGCAATGTCGCCGCAGTGCAGAAGGATACCGGTCTTGAGCATGTGATTATCACCGAGGTGGGGGATTTACACCCGCCACTCAAGCGCAGCCTGATCAACGGTGTCATGAAGCTCAAACGCATCTTCAAGACAATTTCACGGCCCAATAATACGGTGACATTTCATCGCGCCCTGGCTCTTGGCAGTGGACGTAAACCTGTGGCGGTTGAGCGCAAGCCCGATGACCTTGCCCTGCTGCAATACACCGGCGGTACCACAGGCCTCTCCAAGGGTGCGATGCTGACCCACGGCAATCTGCTCAGCAATATCTGGCAGGTGGAGCGGGCCCTGGGGGATGCCCTGGTGGAGGGCGAGGAAGTGATTGTTGCCCCCCTGCCGATTTACCATATTTTTGCCTTTATGCTGTGCATGTTGCTGGGGGTAGGGGTTGGTGCGCGGCTGATCCTGATTCCCGATCCCCGCAATATGAAGGCGTTTGTGAAAGCTCTGGACGGTATTCCCGTGACTTTTTTTGCCGGGCTTAACACCCTGTTCAATGCCCTGTGTCGCAATGAGGGTTTTCGCCAGTTGGATTTTTCCAGCTTGCGCCTCACAGTGTCAGGCGGTATGGCCTTGACAAAAGATACCGCAGAGCGCTGGCAGCAGGTGACCGGTTGCCGGATTGTCGAAGGTTACGGTCTTACTGAAGCCAGCCCCGTGGTAGCCATCAATCCGGTCAATGATCCCCGCCTTGGCACCGTGGGCAAGCTGCTGCCGGATACGCAACTGCGTCTGCTCGATAGCGAGGGCAATGCTGTGGCTCCGGGCGAACCGGGGGAGTTGTGGGTGCGCGGTCCGCAAGTGATGGCAGGCTACTGGCAGCGACCGGATGCCACCCTGGAAATACTCGATCACCAGGGTTGGCTGCACACCGGCGATGTGGCAGTGCTGGATGGTGACGGCTACCTGAGCATTGTCGATCGTCTCAAGGATATGATCGTGGTGTCGGGGTTTAACGTCTATCCCAATGAGCTGGAAGATGAAATTTCAAAGCACCCGGATGTGGTCGAATGCGCTGCGGTGGGTGTGCCTGATGCGGATTCCATTGAAGCGGTAAAACTGTTTGTGGTGTCCGACAATCCCGACCTGACTGCCGATGATATCCGGCACTTTGCCCGCAGCACGCTCACAGGCTACAAGGTGCCAAAGCATGTTGAATTTATTGACGAGCTACCCAAATCGAATGTGGGCAAGGTGTTGCGGAGGGAGCTGCGGGACAGAAAGTGACTGGACGGGAGATGTTGAGCGGGAGATGAGAGATGAGACATCCTGTTTCTCCCATCTCCCATCTCCCATCTCCCATCTCCCATCTCCCATCTCACTTTATCCCATTCAATCCCAATCCCGTGTAAACAGGGCTTCAAGCCGGAACAGGACGGCTGCAGCGCCTTCCCTGCTGTCTTCAAATTCAGCGCGGCGCCAGAAGTAGCTGGGTTGCACTTCGGCAAACAGCCAGTCCTTGTAGATATTCTGCCGGTAGCGCATGCCAAAACCGTAGGCCCGGGTGAAAAGTTCCGGATCAGTTCTGCCCGTGACGGCAACATAATAGCCCAACGCCCTGTGTTCGCTCAGTCGCCGGTTCAGTGCCACGCCGGTATTCCAGGACACCCCGGGTTCTTCTTCTTCCCATCCGACACGGTTGTACCACTGCAGAACCTTGTTGGGATCGAGAATCTTGTCGAACTCAAGCCGGGTCTGGCTGCCAAAGCCGTCATCGGTGCGATACAGGGCTTCCTGGCTGAAGCGGCCGATAATGGTATCTGTTAGGGGGCGTTCATAGCGGTAGCGTGCCGATGTCTTGGGATGCAACGAGGAGCGCAAGCCAACCTTGAAATCGACACGGTAGTATTTTCTTTCCCTCGCCGTATATTGCAGCGCTACGTCATCGGGGGAGTTCTGTTTGTCGAGCAACAGGTCATCCCTGCCGGTTTTTTCATCGTCGTCGGAAAACAGCAGGCTGACTTTTTTGTTGAGCTTGGGCAAATGCACCTTGCCGCGCAACTTGAGACCCGTCTCCCAGCCTTCGATTTCATCCCATTCCGGTTCAACCCGCAGGCGCAGGGTGGAGTAGGGGGCTTCCTCGTCAACGCGGCTGATGCCGAAAAAGTTATCCATCCACAGGGCGATATTGTCGGTTTTGTCGAGCACATAGGCGTGGCTGTTATCCAGCCATTCACGATCTTCCGAGGTCGACTCTTCACTATCCGACGCTTCCCTTTTCTCTGGGGTATCAGCCTGTAGGCCCTGGCATAGCAGTGTTGCAATCAATACAAATCCAGGAGCGTATTGCTTCATGACGCTTTCTACCCTGTTGTTGGAGGTTTCTTGTGTTTGTTCTAGCGCCAAATTCCAGTGTCAACGCGGATTTTATGCCATGTTCAGGTGCGGGCATCAACTGTTTCTTCAACAGGCCCCCGCCTGTCAATCCACTCTGGCGCTGTTTTCAGCCAGCAGGGCAACACGCAATTCCCTGAGATAATTCAAAAGTTTGGTGCGGTTCTTTGGCCCTATGCGCAGCAGTTGCTTCTGGACCCCTGGCAATGCCTCCAGGGTGGGGTCGGCAAACTGGTAGTGCACCGATTCCCGCTTGAGGGCGAAGGGACCGTTGTGATCCGGCGTTGCCAGCATGCGGTCGATGGCGGCGATGATGCGGTTATCAATGGCCTCCGGTTGGCCCCCCAGTTCACCGTAGGCCTTTTCCAGCAGGGGGCGCAACCTGTGGAAACTGTTGGCCAGGGATTGTGGCGGGATGCTGGTGATGGTGTTGGTGTAGTTGTCGTAGCGGGCGTAATTGGCCTCGTCAAGCCAGATGATGTCCTGCTCCTTGATCACAGTGAAATTGCCTTCCGGCAGCCCTGGGATGACTTTTTTCAGAACAACACCCCGTGCCAGTCCATCCACCACCGCCACCGCTTTTTGCAGCAGACTGTCGGTGCTCAGCCACTGGCTAATATCGCTGGAGTCGCTGAGGGGTTGAATCAGATCCCGGGTGAAAGCGTCGCTGTCGGCAAGGTCGGGCAGTTCTGGCGCTGGTGTTTCCAGCGTGTCGTCGCCATCGTCTTCCACGGTGAGTGTTTGCTGTGGAATATCCGGTGCCTGGCGGATTATTTCGTCTTCGATAAGTGGCGCTGGTACTGGCTCTGGCAGCTCCCGGATGACTATCGGTTCAGGCTTTTTGTCTTCGCCGCCGAGGTAGAACCAAGCGCCCACTGCGATGGCGCCAGCCACTATGGCGGCGCCAATGATCAAGGGGGTTTTGTTCGCTGTTTTTTTGCTGCGAGCGGCGAGGCGGTCGCTGTAATCTGTTTTCATGGTGTCTCCGTAAACCTCATATAGGCGCGGTTGTTTCCGTGGCTGTTACGGTGTCTGATCAGGGGCCTTTCCGGTGAAGGTGAAGGACTTGATAGACATTTCGTAGGTTTCGCCATCCTCCTTCTGAAGCAGCTTGACCGGCTGGTAGCCCAGTGACGGAGCCAGCCAGAGAATAGTTTCCCGCTCATCACTGTCCCGCACCCTCTCGATTTTGAGGACCTTCAACTTGCCCAGGGCCGTGTCCATTTGCTCTTCTCCCAGGCGCTGGTAGCGGTATTCCTTGATGTTGCCGCGGTGGATGACCTGGTAGGAAAGCTCTTTTGCATTATTGACCAGATCCCGCCCCAGGGCCACCTGGTGGCTGAGGGGGCCGAGTTGTCCCGGGGTAAAATCGAGACGGTATTCGCGGCCTTTGCGTCGGGTGAGAGAGGTTTGGCTGCTGTGGTTGACGTCAATGGTCTCCTTGCGTGTTTTGCGCAGTATGGAGCGGTCAAAAATATACTGGTCGGGAATAATGTTGCCCTTGGCATCCAGGTGAAAACTTTCTTCCTCGTTGATCCGGCCAAGGAAGTTTCGCGCCGTGGTGGCCAGCCGGTAACCCTTGGCGGTAACGCTGAGGGTATGGTGTGCTTCAATGGGTATACCGTTGTAGTGCGCCTGATAGGTGGCGCTGTAAGTCGCCAGGGGAGTGTTCACAGGGTGCGGCTTGTGGGGGATTTCCCTGGAAGTGTTTTCAGCCAGGGTCATGGTGGTGGCGGGTGATGCTGCATGAATCGTCTCGGCGACAGTGTCGGGCAGTTGCTCCAGGGGGGCAATATCATGGCTTCCGCCACCATGGGCCAAAACGGCTACTGCCATCATCAGGGTGAAAATCATCAGGTGCATTCAGACTCCGCCAATGTCATCGGTATTCCTGTTGGATCACCCGGGGGCGTTAATGTTCAGTAAATAAAATCCCGCTGGGGGGCAATAACTGACCGTCGAGCAGGGTCCCGCGGCTATCAAGTGCCAGACGACCGCGGCAGAACAGTTCCACGGCGTAGGGATAAATTTTGTGTTCGAGGGCCAGTACCCGCTCAGCGAGGCTCTGTTCCGTATCGCCGTCAAGCATTGGTACAGGCCCCTGCACAACGGCAGGGCCGCCATCGAGTTCCTCGGTGACAAAGTGAACAGTGGCTCCCGTTTCACGATCACCTGCCTCAATGGCACGCTGGTGGGTATGCAAGCCGGGGTATTTGGGCAACAGGGAGGGATGGATATTCATCAACCGGCCATGGAAGTGCCGTACAAATGCACTGGTGAGGATGCGCATAAAGCCGGCAAGAATCACCAGATCAGGGCAGAAACCATTGATGCGATCCGCCAGCGCGGCGTCAAAGCTCTCGCGGTCGGGGAAATCCCGGTGGTCGACCACCTCCGTGGCAATCCCCGCTGCCCTGGCGGTAACAAGGCCTTTGGCATCGGGTTTGTTACTGAAGACGGCAACGATATCGCCGTGGACAGCCCCCTGTGAAGCAGCACTGATGAGAGCTTCCATATTGCTGCCGGTGCCGGATATCAGTATCACCAGCCGAGGTTTTGGGGTGCTCATTTTAGCGAATGACCACCCGTGGCTCGTCGCTGACTTCTCTCTCAATGACCCCGATCACCCAGGAGGATTCCCCACACTGGTGGAGCATGTCGAGTGCGTTTTCCACCTCATTTATTGGCACACTGATCACCATGCCGATGCCGCAGTTGAAGGTGCGGTACATCTCTGTGGCGTCCACATTGCCCTGCTCTTGCAGCCACTGGAATACCGGGGGCAGGCTCCAGCTGCTGGAGTCAAGTGCCGCGCGGGCACCGTCGGGGAGAACCCGGGGAATATTTTCCAGCAGACCGCCTCCGGTGATGTGGGCAATGGCATGCACCGGGCAGGTGCGGATAAGGTCGAGCAGGGGTTTCACATAGATGCGGGTCGGCGTCATCAGGGCTTCGGCGAGGGACTGATCTCCCACCCTGGTGGTGAGGGGGTTCGCGCCTGAAACGTCAAGGATTTTGCGAATCAGGGAATAGCCATTGGAATGGGGGCCGCTGGAAGCAATGGCGATCAGCACATCGCCCATGCGCACGGATTTGCCATCGATAATGTTGTCCTCTTCCACCACGCCGACACAGAAACCCGCCAGATCGTAGTCTTCCCCTTCGTACATGCCGGGCATTTCAGCGGTTTCCCCGCCCACCAACGAGCAGCCCGCCTGCAGGCAGCCCTCAGCGATCCCGGTAATGACATCGGTGGCAATGTCCACATTGAGATGCCCGGTGGCGTAGTAATCGAGAAAAAACAGCGGTTCGGCGCCACAGACCACCAGGTCGTTGACGCACATGGCCACCAGGTCGATGCCGATAGTGTCGTGTTTGCCCAGGTCGAGGGCGAGGCGCAACTTGGTGCCCACGCCATCAGTGCCGCTCACCAGTACCGGGGTTTTGTAACCCGCAGGCAGCTTGCACAGGGCGCCAAAGCCCCCCAGGCCCGACATCACTTCGGGACGTCGGGTTTTGCGGGTCACATCCTTGATGCGTTCCACCAGGGCGTTGCCCGCATCAATGTCCACGCCGGCTTCCTTGTAGGTCAGTGAACGGGGTGGAGAGGGCTTTGTCGAGTCGCTCATGGCAGGCTTCCTGGGAAAAGGTGGCTATTTTAGCCTGCCATGATCAGAAAGCCAGCCTAAACGTCAACAGGCACTGGAATTGCCGCTGCGTTAAATTTCCCTGAACAGGCATAATCGCCATTCCTGAACAACTGTTACAATCCCTGCTATGAAAACGTCCCCTGGATTACTTGTTCTTGCCTTGCTTGCTCTGTGCCCCTGGTTCCCCCTGGCGCTACAGGCCGGTGAGTCTGCAGATTTCTACAGCGCCACTGTACCCGTTGGTGATCACTCCGATACTGCCCGGTCGCGAGCTGTGCGCCTGGGGCTGGAGGAAGTGTTGGTGAAGTTGAGCGGTGTCAGCACAGTGGCCAGACGCCCCGAAGCCAGGGATATTTTCTCCGGCGTCAATGCCTATGTGGTGGAGTACGGCTATACCACCCTTGATGGCGGTGGTTTGGGGTTGAAAGTTCAGTACGACCGCGCCGGTATCGACCGGATCATGCGTGCGCGGGAACTCCCCATCTGGCCCCTGAACCGGCCCCGAATGCTGGTGTGGCTGGTGGCCGATTCACCCCAGGGAGAAACTGCCTTTGTCACCACAGCCCAGGCGGAAGGGGTGCAGCGCAGCCTCGACCGGGTCTTTGGCCGCCGCGGAATGCCGGTTATTTACCCCCGCTATGACAGGGCGGATCAGCTGAACCTGCCCGCAGAAAAGGCTCTCACTCTTGATATGGAAGCCATTGCCAGTGCGTCGGCCCGTTACCCTGTGGAGGGCTGGCTGGTGGTGCGCTTGCATCAATCCGGGGACGATCAATGGCGGGCCGCCTGGGCGATGGGCAGGGATGACCAGAGCATGGTGCAGGAGGTGGAGGCGGCGAGCCTGGAGGAATTGCTGCAAGTGGTGGTGGATCAGTCGGTCGATACATTGGCGGCCAATTTCTCCTATGTTGCCCGCAAGACCGCTGATCTTGTTGAGCTGGATGTGCAGGGGGTGAGCAGCTTCCGCGCCTATAACAATCTCATCAACCTGCTGGAGGAAATGTCCATTATTCGCACACTTGCGGTGACGGGTCTGGATGGCAACAGGGTCCGACTGGTGGTGGGGATCGAAGGGGAACGCAGCCATTTGATTAACAGCCTGGATCGCTACCCCGGTATTGAGGCTCTTAACCCTGATGGTTCTGCGAGCATCCCGACTGGGAACAATTCCGGGTTGCAGTCTGAGGCGGTGGTGGACAGCTACACCGACAGCCCTGTGGCGCCGCAAGTTGGTGGTGTCGAGCGCCTGCGCTGGGTCGGCGGGCGCTGATGCATGGCTGATCAGCTCAGTCTTCCCCTGTCACTGCGCAACGAAGCCACCTTTGACAATTTTCTTGCTTCTGCGGGCTCCCTGCGGGAACAGGTGATGCATACATTGCAGTCCAGTGTCCGCGCCACCCCAGGGGGAGAAGCCGCTATCTACCTCTGGGGCGCAGAGGGGGCAGGGCGCAGCCATCTGTTGCAAGCCGTCTGTCACCAGTGCCAGCGCAGCGGCAAGGCTGCCCTCTACCTGCCCCTGGACGAGCTCAGGGATTTTGATCCCGCCGCAGTGCTGGCGGATCTGGAATACCAGCCGGTTGTCTGTCTTGCCAATATCCAGACCATCGCCACAGACCGTGGCTGGGAAGAGGGGGTGTTCAGGCTCTACAACAGGATGCGGGAACAGGGCAACCTGCTGCTGATCAGTGCTGATTGCGCCCCGAGGGAACTGCCGTTGACTCTGGCTGATCTCCAGTCCCGTCTGGCCTGGAGCCTGGTCTATCATTTGCCCGCCTACAGCGATGAAGAAAAATCAGCCATTCTGCGTTTCCGTGCCCAGCGCCTTGGCATCAGCCTGGGGGAAGAGGTTGCGGCGTTTATTCTCAGTCGCGGCGAGCGCTCGCTATCAGTGCTGATGTCCTGTCTCGAACGCCTCGACAGGGCCTCCCTGTCTGCCGGGCGCCGTGTCACCATTCCCTTCGTCAAGGCTGTATTTGGCTGGTAAGTGATTTTGTCTGATGCCATTGCCCATGGCATGATGGCTTCCTGATCCCGACAGGGTTCCGCTTAACTGAACTGATCAAAAGGCAGTGTCACCATGGTATCTCCCTTCCGCAAGCGCTCTTTTCTTCCTCTCCCTGCCGTGTTGTTGGCACTGGTATTTATGGGCCTGTCACTGCCTGCGGCGGCTACTACCTATACCATAGGTGCAGGCAGTCAGAGCGGTACCTACTATCCCTTCGGGGGCATGCTGGCGAAAATCTGGAGTGAGGAGCTCGAGGATTTCAATATGCGGGTGGAGGTGACGGCGGCCTCCGTTGAAAACATCATCAAGGTCAGCGCGGGCCAGCAGCTGGTGGGTATTGCCATGGGGGATTCCGTACTGGCGGCAGTGCGCGGCGAGCCGCCATTTCGCCAGCCCATGGATATCGCCGTGCTGTTTGCCCTCTACCCCAATGTGGTACAGATCGTGGTGCCTGCCGCGTCGCCTATTCGCACGGTGGAAGATCTGAGGGGCAAGAAAGTTTCCGTGGGAGCCCCGGGTTCAGGCACCAGGGTGGGCGCCCTGGCCATTCTTCAGGCTCTCGGTCTGGAAGCTGGTGATTTTCGCGCCCAGAGCCTGGCTTTTACCGCCACCAGCGAGGCTTTGGCCAATGGCCAGATTGATGCGGGCATTATCATTGCCAGCGCAGGCGTGGGGGTGATCACAGAACTGGCCCTTACCAGGGATATCCGCATTCTGTCCTTCAGCCCGCAACAACTCGCCGCCATCAGTGCCGCCCAGCCCGCCTACAGGCAGATGCAGATCCCCTCTGATACCTACAACAAGGTGGAAGGATTCACGGCCCCGGCGGTGTGGAATGTACTGGTGGTGCGCAAGACCCTGGACCCTGAACTGGCTGCGGGCATGTTGGCCACAGCCTTTGCCAATATGGACAAGATCAGCAATGTGATTGCCGACGCCCGTCATACCTCAGTTCCCAACATGGGGCGCCTGGAGGGTGTGCCGCTACACCCGGCCAGCCAGGTGTTTCTCGATGCTAACAGTGGTGAGGATAACCCGGAAGGCCAGCAATAATGCCCCATCCCTCCGCGCTGGCTGAAAAAACGGCGGCGTCTCTTTTCGCTGCCGTTGCCATTGGCTTGACCTTGTTCCAGATCTGGCAGGGGATAACTGCCGAATTGCCCTCCACCCTGTTTTTGCCCCTGCATTTGAGCTGGGTGCTGGTGCTGGTTTTTCTCTTCCGTCCTCTGGTGGCAGATGTTCGCCGGCCTGTGCTATACCGGCTGGGGCGTGGTCTTGATTACCTGTTGGCCGTTGCTGCGGTGTGGGCAGGCAACACTATCATCGCTTTTGATTACGATGACCTGGGTTTTCTCCTCGACGGTCTGTCGCGCCCTGACTTTTATGCCGGGCTGACGCTGGTGGCGCTGCTGCTGGAGGCCACCCGCCGCACCGTGGGCTGGATGATGAGCGCCATTGCCCTGGTGTTCCTTGCCTACGCCATGTTTGGCAACCATCTGCCCGATGCCGTGGCCACCAAGGGTTTTGACCTGCAGGAAATCATTCGCTTTCATGTGTATTCCAGCGATGGGGTTTTTGGCACTCCCCTGGCGATTTCCGCCGGTGTGGTCTTTGTCTTTGTGCTTTTTGGCGCCTTCTTGCAGGTCACCGGAGCCGGACAGTTTTTTATTGACTGTGCTTTTGCCATTGCCGGGCGTTTTCGCGGCGGACCCGCCAAGGCATCGGTGATCGCTTCGGCGGCTTTGGGCTCCATTTCCGGCTCCGCCATTGCCAATACCGTCACCACCGGGGCGCTCACCATCCCCATGATGAAAAAGTTGGGATACAGGCCGGAGCAGGCGGCGGGTATCGAGGCGGCGGCTTCCACCGGTGGCCAGATCATGCCCCCTGTGATGGGGGCGGGTGCCTTTGTGATGGCTCAATTCACAGGCCTGCCCTATGCCGATATCCTGCTGGTGTCCATCGCTCCGGCTATCCTGTATTTTTTCTGTACTCTGCTCTATGTGCACCTGATGGCCTGCAAGCTGGGTCTGCGCGGCATGGAAGGTCTTGATCGTGTTGCGGCGGTGCTGGTGCGTGGCTGGCACTACCTGTTGCCTCTGGGCTTGATTACCCTGCTGCTGCTACTGAGTTACTCCCCTGTGCTGGTGGGACTGGCGGGCTGCCTGTCTGTTGTGGTGGCGGCTTTCAGTCGCCGGGCAACCTGGATATCCCTGGCTGCGGTGCTGGCCGGCTTGCGTAATGGTGCATTGATGATCCTGCCCATCAGCGCCGCCTGTGCAACTGCCGGCATCGTCGTGGGGGTGGTGGGGCAGACCGGCATCGGCCTGCAGTTCACTCAGGCCTTGCTGGTGTTTTCTGGCGGCCAGTTGTGGGCAGCGTTTTTGCTGATCGCCCTGGCAGCGCTGGTGTTGGGGATGGGGCTGCCGGTGACCGCTGCCTATATTGTGCTGGCGGTGATGGCAGTGCCCGCCCTGAACGAATTCGGGTTGCCGGTGCTCACAGCTCACCTTATGGTGTTCTGGCTGTCGCAATTATCCAATGTAACTCCGCCTGTGGCGCTGGCAGCCTTTGCCGGCGCCGGTATTGCCGGGGCGTCACCCATGAAGTCCGCTGTTGAGGCCTTCAAGCTGTCCTTTGGCTTTATCCTCATTCCCCTGATGATGGCCTATTCGGGTTTGCTCTGGCGTGACGGTGATACGGCGTTCGGGTTTGTTCTGGCAATCGCTGCAACAGCAGGGCTGATTGTCGCCTTTGCCTGTGCCGTTGAGGGCCGATTGGTGAATTCCCTTGGGTGGTTGCCCAGAACTGTATTGCTTGCAATCGTGGCGGCGATGCTGGTGGATAACCAGGGCCTGCGCCTGGCCTGCCTGAGCTTGCTGGTCCTGTTGATGCTGTGGGATTGGCAACGCAACAGCTCTCGGATTGCACGGGTTTAGCCTGGTCAACCTGACCCGGTAAGGGGGCCGCGAATGGATCAGTGCACAGTTGTTGTGTTTGCAGGATTATTGTTTCGGGTTGCAGTCTTGTAGAGCCTGTAGCCCTTTGCGCGCACATTCTTGATCTGATAGTTGTCGGTGATACTGGCCATTTTCTTGCGCAATCTTCCCACCAGTACATCCAGGGAGCGGTTGGCGGGATCGTAGTCCCGGCCATAGAGTGCCTGGCAAAGTTCATCCCTGTCGACAGTAGCGCCGAACTGCCTGAGCAACTCCCTCGCAGCAGCTGTTTCCATATCGGTGAGCCTGATTTCCCGATTGCCCACAACCAGATCGCCGGATTGTGTATTGAGGCTGATATCCCCCTCTGTCAGTGCCGGTTCGCTCAGTTCCTGGGGGCTTTTTTCATAGAGCCTGAAGGCGGCGCGCATCCGTGCCAGCAGTTCCTCCAGGGCGTAGGGTTTGAGAATGTACTGGTTCGCCCCGGCATCAAGGCAGGCGACGATGGTTTTGATGCGGTCATCCCCGGACACCATGATCAGTGGCACTTGTAATTCCGCCTTGATCTGGCGGCAGATATCGAGACCCGACTTCTGGCCCGGACCAAGATCGTAATCCAAAAGGATAATATCAGGCTTGCCATTAATCGCTATCCACTCCCTGGCGGCACTGAACGTCTTGCAGGCATGGCACTGCATATCATGGGTCTCAAGCTGGGATTTTATGACCTGATGGAAGAAATGGTCATCGTCTATGATAAGTGCGTTTTTCATCGGTTTACTATTGTGGTGTCAGCGTTATCGTTGCAGGCGAACCCTGCAACACCTGAGACCCTCCCTGGAAAGAAACTCCCCCCATCCCCATTTTTCCGTGGAGATAAATGCCGAAAACAGGGTTCTCATAGGTGTATCAACCCCTATGTCAGCAGCCAACCGCAAATGAACAACATTCCCGGCACAGGGCGAATCGCCCCCGCGACCGTGCAGCGATGCCACAGGCATTAACTCGAGCTCAATTCTAGCACTTCTGTCTGAGCCTTTATGTTGGATACCTTGTCATTACCAGCATATTCCGATGCCTCACTGACAGCGCCATTCATTTTTCGCACTTGGCCACCATGTCGCCTCCCTTTTATGTGATTTGGTCGGATAAAACGCCCTTTGGGTAGGTGGAAGTTGATTCATTATCCACAGGTGTTCATATAGATTCCGTAAATCTTGTGCAGGTTGCGCTGGAGATTGTCCTTGATGGAACCCTGGCGTTATTGCAGGAACCTGGCCAATCAGACCGCATCAGTCTGCCAGGCGCAGGATATCGCCGGCATCACGATAATCAACAATGACAGGATGTGTCGCCACGAGGGATCGACCCCTTGGTGAGCGGAGGTGCAGTAGTGTGATTCGTCGCTTGATATCACAGATCAGTCCACTCACCAGGGTTACGCTGATAACCCTGTTGTGCGTCGGTCTTGTGGTTTTTTCGCGGTTCTTGCTCTCCTTGGAAGTAGCTGAACACTGGCACTGGTATTTTTTGCTGGGGATTGTGTGGCTGATATCCGTCATCCTGATCAGTTTGCCCCGCTACCGCTTTGTCTCCCTTCAGTCTTCTGACCGGCAACTGGAGCGTCGTTTTCTAATGGACAGCCTGGGTGAGCACTCTCCCGTGGTGTATATCGCCGTGGACCGCGAGGGCATCATTACGGAGGCCGGTGGAAGTGCCCTTGCCAGTGCGGGCATGCACCCGGCAAAAGTCGTTGGCAAAAGCATCTTCTCACTGGTCAAGAATGACCCGCAATTGATGGCGGATGTGCAGCGCGCGCTGGCCGGTGAGCATTTCATCACCGAGCGCCCCTTTGGTCAGCGCTTTTACAGCCATCATTTTTTCCCCAGTATCAGCCGGGCTGGAGAGATGATGGGCTACAGCTGTATCAGCATCGATCAGACCGAAGAGCGCAAGCTGAACGCCGAGATCGATCTGTTGCGCAAGGTGCTCCAAAACACCACTGATGCCATTTCTGTTGCCAATAATCGCCGCCAGGTGATTGGCGTCAACCCGGCGTTTACCACCATTACCGGCTTTACGCCGGATGAAGTGGCGGGCAAAAAGGCCGGGATGCCCAATATCGAAATCAGGAGCAGGGCGTTTTACCGTGAAATTTTCCGCCAGCTGAAGACCCGCGGGGTGTGGCAGGGCGAGGTCTGGGCGCGGCGCAAGAACGGCCAACACTATTCCGCCAATCTGACTGTCAGTGTTATCCGGGACAATGGCGCTGTAGCCCACTATGTGTGCTTTTTTTCCGATACCACGGATATCACTGATATCCGTCGCAGCCAGGAGGAGCTCAAGTATCTTGTCAACCACGACCAGTTAACGGGGTTGCCCAACCGCAGGCTCTTCCTCGATCGCCTTGAGCAGGCCATCAAGCGGGCAAAGCGTCTGGGGAATCGTCTGGCGGTGTACTTTGTGGATATTGATAACTTCAAGCTGATCAATGATTCCCACGGACACCAGTTTGGCGATGAGGTACTTAAAAGTGTTGGCAGACGCTTGCAGCAGGTGATGCGGGATGTGGATACGGTGGCGCGCCTGGCCGGGGATGAATTCACGGTTGTGGCGGAAAATATCGAGGACAACGAGCAGGTTGCCGGGCTTGGGCACAAGATATTGCGCTGTTTTGATGAGGCGTTCAGTGCCAGCGGCCAGTCCCTGGAGGTATCCGCCAGTATTGGTGTGGGTGTGTATCCGGACCATGGTGAAGATATTCTTTCCTTGATGGATGGCGCCGATGCGGCCATGTACAAGGCAAAGGCCATGGGACGCAATGGGTTTTTCCACCTCGCAGAAAGTACGACAAGCCACGTGCCAGCCCGTCAGGTGCAGCACTCTGATTTGCGTCTTGCCATTCATCGTGAACAAATGACGCTGGTGTATCAGCCATTCCATGATCTGCTGACAGGCAGTATTGTCGGTTGTGAAGCTTTGCTGCGCTGGAATCACCCCACCCTGGGTTTGCTTTCTCCGCAACATTTCCTGCCCATGGCAGAGGAGAAGGGCATCATCGCGGAGATCGGCAATTGGGTAGCCCACGAGATCAGCGGTCAGTTCAATCTGTGGCGGGGGCAGGGTCTAGCGTTTGATTTTATCTCCATGAATCTTGCCGCATGGCAGCTGGACGACGGCAATTTTCTCGGCACACTGCAGGGTGCGGTTGAGGCCAATCGGTTGGGTCCTGGTCGGCTATTGCTGGAAATACCGGAAGCACTGGTTCTTGCCGACAGGACAAGATCACGCCGTTTTATCGTGGCGGCAAGATCCCTGGGGCTGGTCTGCGCCATTGATGATTTTGGTGGCAGCGGAGAACCGTTTCAGTATCTGCGTGACCTGCCCGTAGCCATGATCAAGCTGGACCGGAAATTGCTCTTTGGCGGGGGCTCCCCTGGTGAAGCCCGGCTGCTTCTGAATGCCCTTGTGGCACTGGCTGAATTGCTCGATCTCAAGTTGCTGGGCCTGGGTATCGAGCACACCAGAGAGGAAGCACTGCTGAAAGATCAGGGCTGCCACTACGGGCAGGGCTATCTTTACGCCAGACCGCTGGGGCCAGAGGCGTTTTCAGTGTATTTCCATGATCAATTGCGGCTGTCTGGCAGGGCGGAGCAACGGGATTCTGTGGTAGGACTTTAGTTATCGCTATTTCTTCCGCTTTTGTTACAAGCTCTCCCTGACATCCCTGCAATATCCCCTGTCCGTGGTTACAATGGGTCAACAGCATCCATTACAGGGACATTGATCATGAGCGATTACAGGCCGCCCTTGGCTGAAATGGCATTTGCATTGAAGTATGTGGCGGACCTGCCAGCCGTTGCTGCCCTGCCGGGGTTTGATGAGTTGGGGGATGATCTGGTGGAGGCGATTCTCGCGGAGGCGGGGCACTTTTGCGCAGAGGTTGTAGCCCCCACCAATAAAACGGCAGACCGACAAGGCACCAGTGTGAAGCACCGGGCTGTTGTTGCTGCGCCTGTACTGGACGGTATTTACACCGCTTATCGTGAGGGTGGCTGGCCGAGCCTGACGGGAGCTGCCGCCTGGGGTGGCCAGGGCCTGCCCCACACCCTGGGTTTTGCAGTGGACGAAATCCTGCAAAGCGCCAATATGGCTTTTTCTCTCCTGCCCATGCTCACCCAGGGGGTGATCACTGCACTCAGCCGCTTTGGCTCGGAGCAGCAGAAAAACCTCTATTTGCCCCGTTTAATCAGCGGTGAATGGGCGGGCACCATGAACCTCACCGAGTCCCAGGCGGGTTCTGATCTGGGGCAGGTGAAAACCCGTGCCGAGCGCGATGGCGATCACTACCGCCTGTTCGGGCAAAAAATATTCATCACCTGGGGCGACCAGTCATACACCGATAATATCGTCCATCTGGTGCTGGCCCGCACCCCGGATGCCCCCGCCGGGGTAAAGGGTATTTCCCTGTTTATCGTGCCGAAATTTCTCGATAATGATGCCGGAGAGATTGGCGAGCGCAACGATGTCTACCCCATTGGTGTGGAGCACAAGCTGGGTATCCACGCCAGCCCCACCTGCACTATGGCTTACGGCGAAGACGACGGTGCTGTGGGTTATCTGGTGGGCAAGGAAAATGAAGGGCTGCGCTATATGTTCGCCATGATGAACCATGCGCGCCTGGCGGTGGGCTTGCAGGGGGTGTCACTGGCGGAGCGGGCATCCCAGCACGCCGTCGACTATGCCCGTCAGCGTGTGCAGGGCGGAGCCGCCATTATCGAGCACCCCGATGTGCGCCGCATGCTGCTCACCATGCAGGCCCTGACCCAGGCGGGCAGGGCGTTGACGCTTGCTTCAATGCATCACTTTGACCATGCCGTTCACGCCGCCGAGGAGAGTCAGCGCGTCAGTCACCAGCAGCGGGTGGATCTGCTCACGCCCCTGGTCAAGGGCTGGTGTACCGAAATCGTCAACGAGGTCACTTCCCTCGGCATCCAGGTCCACGGCGGTATGGGCTATATCGAGGAAACCGGGGTCTCCCAGTATTATCGCGATGCCCGTATTGTCTCTATCTATGAAGGCACCAACGGCATCCAGGCACTGGATCTGGTGGGCCGCAAGCTGCTGATGAATGGCGGAGCCCATGCCACCGACCTGCTGGCCGATCTTCAGATCATCGTCAGCCAGTGCCGGGAAGCAAAACTGGACGTTGTTGCCCAGCAACTTGAACGCGCCCTCGGCCTGTGTGCCGACGCTGTACGGGATGTTCTGACTGAATCCCAGGGCAATTCCTCCCATGCAGGCGCCGTGGCGTTCAATCTGCTGATGTTACTGGGCACCACTGCTGCGGGCTGTTATCTGGCCAAGGGTGCCGCAAAGGCAGCGGAGCTTTCGTTGTCAGAGGGCGATGACAGTGGCTTTTACAGTCGCAAAATTGGCATTGCACGGATCTATGCCGAGCAGGTGTTGCCACGCTGTCATGGCTATCACCAGGCAGTGATGGCAGGGGCAGAGAACATAATGGATGTTGGGCTTTAAGCGTCAGACTTCAGACGTAAGCAGAGAAATAAACGCATGAGCCGCATTGGACAGTGTTTTCTCCCGGTGGTGGATAAACCCCAGATCCCTGGACAGCGCCAACCCCTCACAATCCAGCAGTCGCAGTGAGTCATCCGCCATGGTGACGGGCAGGATGCTCCAGCCCAGCCCCACTGACACCAGCATCTTGATGGTTTCAAGGTAATTGGTGGCCATCATGGCGCTGAACGGGTAACCCTTCTCATCAAACATTTTCTTGATCATGCGCCCGGTATAGGTGTCAGGGCCGGGCAGAATGGCAGGGAAGCGACTCAGGTCACTGATGCCCACAGTGTCCATCGCCGCCAGGGGGTGGTCCCGCGCCACCATGGGTTTGAGTGGGTCTTCCCAGATCCGTTGGGCGAGAATACCTGGGTGAGCTTCTGGTGCCAAAGTAATGACTGCCACCTCAAACCTGCCGTGCAACACTCCATCATAGGCAACTTCCGAATCCATAAAGTCCACCGCCAGGGTCACCTCGGGATTGAGTCCGGCAAACTGCTTCAGAACTGGCGGCAAGCGGTGCAAACCGATATGGTGGCTGATGGCCAGCCGCAGGTTGCCAGCGATACTGCCATCCAGATCCTGGATTGCCTGGCGGGTCTCGGCGATTTCCCGCAGAATGCGCTCGGCGCGGGGCAGTAGTTCCTGGCCTGCTTCAGTCAGGTAAATGGTGCGTGAAATGCGATCAAACAACCGGCAGTTGAGGTGCTCTTCCAACAGCGCGATGCGCTTGCTGATGGCTGGCTGGGTGACATGCATGCGCTCGGCGGCGGCGGAAAATGAACCGCTTTCCACCACTGAGATAAAAGCCTGGAGCAACTGGGTATCCATGCTGAGATGTTAATGTATTCTGATTCGGAATCAAATCCATAAAAAATATGAATTTGTTTTATCCAAATGATGCTTCTATGATTGCCACCATTCTGAGACGAGGATTCGAACATGGCTGGAAAAACCCTCTACGACAAATTGTGGGACGCCCATTTGGTGGAAACCCGCGATGACGGCACCGCGCTGCTTTATATAGACCGCCATATCATTCACGAAGTGACTTCGCCCCAGGCCTTTGAAGGCCTGCGCCTGGCGAACCGCAAGCCGTGGCGGGTGGATTCCAACGTCGCCACGCCGGATCACAACGTGCCCACCGATTTCAACGAGCGCAAGGGTGGAATCGACACCATCGTCGATGAGACTTCCCGCATCCAGGTGCAAACCCTCGATGACAACTGCGAAGAGTTCGGCATCCGCGAATTCAAGATCAACGATATCGGTCAGGGTATCGTCCACGTTATCGGCCCCGAGCTGGGCGTGACCCTGCCCGGCGCCACGGTAGTGTGCGGCGATTCCCACACTGCCACCCACGGCGCTTTTGGCTGTCTGGCTCACGGTATCGGCACCTCCGAAGTGGAGCATGTGCTGGCCACCCAGTGCCTGGTGACTGCAAAAATGAAAAACATGCTGGTCAAGGTGGATGGCGACCTCGGGCCTGGCGTCACTGCCAAGGATGTGATCCTCGCCATTATCGGCAAGATCGGCACTTCCGGCGGCACTGGCTATGCCATTGAATTTGGCGGCAGCACCATTCGCAGCCTCTCCATGGAAGGCCGCATGACCATCTGCAATATGGCCATTGAGGGCGGCGCCCGCGTCGGTCTGGTGGGGGTGGATGAGAAAACCATCGAGTACATTCGCGGCACCCGTTTCGCCCCCACCGGCGCGACCTGGGATCAGGGTGTTGCCTATTGGCAAACCCTGCAAAGTGACGACGATGCCCATTTTGATGCGGTAGTAGAGCTCAATGCGGCGGAGATTGAACCCCATGTGAGCTGGGGCACGTCTCCGGATATGGTGGTGCCTATCAGCGGTTATGTGCCGCGCCCTGAAGACCAGGGCGATTCAACTCGCCAAAAGGGTTACCAGCGCGCCCTGGATTACATGGGTTTGAAGGGTGGTATCCCCGTCACCGATATCATGATCGACAAGGTGTTTATCGGTTCCTGCACCAACTCCCGCATCGAGGATTTGCGCGCAGCCGCTGCCATTGCCAAGGGTCGCAAGGTGGCCGACACCATCAAGAAAGTCTATGTGGTGCCCGGTTCCCACCTGGTGAAAATCCAGGCCGAAAAAGAAGGCCTCGACAAGATATTTATCGAGGCAGGCATGGACTGGCGCGAGCCTGGCTGCTCCATGTGTCTGGCCATGAACTCCGATATTCTCGGTCGCGGTGAACATTGTGCATCCACGTCCAACCGCAATTTTGAAGGACGGCAGGGCCCTGGTGGCCGCACCCACCTGATGAGTCCCGCCATGGCGGCTGCCGCTGCCATTGCCGGTCATATCGTCGATGTTCGCCAGCTTGCCGAGGTCTGAGGAGAAAGCACCATGAAAGCATTCGTATCACACAAGGGAATGGTCGGGCCGATGGATCTGGCCAATGTCGACACCGACATGATCATCCCCAAGCAATTCCTGAAATCCATCAAGCGCAGCGGTTTCGGCCCTTACCTGTTTGATGAAATGCGCTATCTGGACGAGGGCTGGTACGGCAAGGATTGCTCCACCCGTCCCCTGAACCCGGATTTCGCCCTCAACCAAAAGCGTTACGAGGGTATTTCCATTCTCCTGGCGCGGGAAAATTTTGGCTGCGGTTCCAGCCGCGAGCACGCTCCCTGGGCCCTGGATGACTATGGTATCCGTGCCGTTATCGCCCCGAGTTTTGCCGATATCTTCTACAACAACTGCTTTAAAAACGGCATGTTGCCGATCATCCTTGATAAAGCCACTGTCGACCGGCTTTTCTCCGATGTGTATGCCACACCCGGCTATGCCCTCAGTATTGATCTGGAGGCGCAGACCATTGTGACCCCCAGCGGTGAAACCATCGCCTTTGAAATCGATGCCTTTCGCAAACAGTGTCTGCTGGAGGGGCTCGACGAAATCGGTCTGACCCTGAAAGTGGCCGACAAGATTCATCAGTTTGAACAGCGGCACATGCAGGCGCAGCCGTGGATGTTTGGCGCCATCAAGTGAGATGACGGGAAGTGGGAGACGGGAGACGAGGCGCTGTTCCATCTCTCATCTCCCATTCATACATCTCCCATTATTTTATCTTTCAATGTCTTGCAAGAGGTTCACAACGTGAAAAAGGTAGGTTTTATCGGCTGGCGCGGCATGGTAGGTTCCGTTTTGATGGAGCGCATGCAGGCGGAAAACGATTTCCGTGCACTGGATATCGAGCCGGTCTTTTTTACCACCTCTCAGGTGGGGCAGGCTGGTCCCTCCATCGGCATCGATCTGCCAGCCCTCAAGGATGCCAACAGCATTGATGACCTCAAGGCCATGGATATTATCGTTACCTGTCAGGGTGGCGATTACACCAAGGCTGTGTTCCCGGCCCTGCGCAGCGCTGGCTGGAAGGGGTACTGGATTGATGCTGCTTCTGCTCTGCGCATGAACGATGACGCCATCATCGTGCTCGATCCGGTCAACCTCAATGTGATTCGCGATGGACTGGCCAACGGTGTCAAGAATTACGTGGGCGGCAACTGCACCGTCAGCCTGATGTTGATGGCCCTTGGCGGTCTGTTCAATGCAGGACTGGTGGAGTGGGCCAGCGCCATGACCTATCAGGCGGCCTCCGGTGCGGGCGCCCAGAATATGCGGGAACTGATCGCTCAGATGGGGGTTATTCACGACAAGTCAAAAGCGCTGCTGGCCAATCCCGCCAGCGCCATTCTCGATATTGACCGCCAGGTGGCTGCCACCATGGGCGGCGCTGATCTGCCCATCGACAACTTCGGCTTTCCCCTGGCGGGCAGTTTGCTGCCCTGGATTGACACCGAGTTGCCCTCCGGTCAAAGCCGCGAGGAGTGGAAAGGTCAGGCGGAAACCAACAAGATCCTCGGTCGCACCGGCAACCCTGTCGCCATCGATGGCATCTGCGTGCGCATCGGAGCTATGCGTTGCCACAGTCAGGCACTGACAATCAAGCTCAACCGCGATGTGCCCATGGATGAGATCGCACAAATGGTGGATGAAGCCAATGACTGGGTGTCCCTGGTGCCCAACCACCGCGAGGACTCCCTGCGGGCTTTGACCCCGGCGGCTGTCACCGGGAAGCTGGATATTCCCGTTGGCCGTTTGCGCCAGATGAATATGGGTCCGCAATACCTGGCGGCATTTACCGTTGGCGATCAGCTGTTGTGGGGCGCCGCAGAGCCATTGCGTCGCACCCTGAGGATTTTGCTGGAAAGCTGATCTGCGCAACTGAGCCTGACACAGTTTGTCGCCTGTTTCGACACAACGTTGTTTTTTCCCGTTGAGAGGTTCCCATTGAAACGCTTTTGCGTTTCAATGGCTGCCAGTTATGGTAGCTGTAATAAATGGTACCTATAATAAATACTTAACTGCGTAACCTCCGGTAACTTGTTGCGTAGCGTTTATTTGCGCAATAATGCGGTTGCCCGCCAGGGACTAAAACAACCCGTCAGGGGCCACAACGAAAGGGAAAAGCCATGGCTTTGCGTAAGCGTCCGATTGCAGCGGGTATTGCCGCCCTCTTTTTTTCCACCTGGGTTTCCGCTGTGGGGCTGGGGGAGATAAAACTCAACTCCGCCCTCAATGAGCCCCTGGATGCCGAAATCCGCCTGGTCAATATCGGCGAACTTGGGGAAAGCGAACTTCTTGCCGGTCTTGCTTCTGCCGCTGATTTTGCCAATGCGGGTGTCGACCGTGAGCCCATCCACAATACCCTGGTGTTTCGTCTGGATCTTGCCGCATCAGGGGGGCCGTTGCTCCGGGTCACCACCAATCGGCCCGTGCGCGAACCCTTCCTGGATTTACTGGTTGATCTGCAGTGGCCTTCGGGGCGATTGTTGCGGGAATACACCCTGTTGCTGGATTTGCCAGTGTTTACCCGTGAGTCGTCCCTGGAAAGGGCATTTCAGGCAGAAGGCGTACGCCAGTCGGCCCGCTCAACCCCAGTGGCGCAACCGCGCTTAACAGCCGCGGTTAGGGAACCGTCGCAAGAACCCTGGCCAGCACAAACCCCCGAGCCGGTCGCCAGCGGTGAAGAATACCGTGTCAGTAGTGGCGACACCCTGTGGAATATCGCCTCGCGGCTGTCGGGCTCTGAGCCAGTACGCCAGAAAATGGCGGCAATTCACCGCCTGAATCCCGGTGCTTTCATCAATGGCGACATGAACCTGTTGCGCAGTGGCCATGTCCTGCGCCTGCCGGACTACGGACAAATGGCTGCCCCCGAGCCAGAGTCCACTCCGCCTGTTGCACGAACAGCGGATATAGAGATTGCCAGGGCGGACCAGGTAGATGTCATGGCGCCCCAGCTGAGTGCTTCCTCGCGACCAGCAGAAGCGGCAGGGGTTGATCTGGATAGCGAGCCATCCGGTCGTCTCAGGCTGTCAGCCATTGACCCCAACACCGCCAATGAGCGGGATTTTATTTCCCCATCGCCTGCTGGCGATGGTCAGGGCGACGCTACAGGTATCGGTGGGGGCACAGAAATCCGCGCCGAGTTGTCAACCATCCAGGAGGAAATGGCGAGAACCCAGCGTGAAAATGCTGACCTCAAGGACCGGCTTGCGAACCTTGAAGAGCAACTCGCCACCATGCGTCGCCTGATAGAAATCAGTGATGATGGTTTGCGGGCAGCACAGCTGTCAGGAGCCGCACAGGCGGAAGGGCAACCTCCGGCCAGCAAGGCCTCTGCTGCGGGGGCGCCTACACAGTCGAATAACCCACAAATAAAATCGGAAAAAGGATGGTTTGATGCCATGAGCGATTATCTGGTTTATGCCCTTGGTATCCTGGTGCTTCTGATAGCTGGCGTTGTCTTTGCCGTGTTGAAAAAGCGCAGGGATCACACTGAATCACAGGATGACTATTTTTCCGTTACGCCCCGCACCGAGCCGCTTGTCAGGGTGGTTGAGCGGCCAGCGCCTGAGCCTGCTGCAAAGGCTGCCTCAATCGATGACATCGACTTGCGTGATGAGGATGATATTTTTGCCTCAGCGTCTGTTGCAGACGACACTCGAGTGGATGATTCTGGCACTTTTGCCCAGGCATTTAAGGATGAGGTTCTTGAACTGGATGAACCTTCCCTGAGGGAGCCTGTGGAAGAGTCCCCTCAGCATCAGAGGGCTGTGCCAGCTGAGGAGGTTGATGATCTCGAGCTGGACCTGTCAGAGTTTGAGCTGGATGATTTCCAGGGCATTGAATCGTCTTCGAGCAGTGCTGTACAGAAGGTCAGTGACCCCCTTGATCTCGACGATGAATTTGACTTCCTCAACGATGCCGACGAGGGTGATACTCAGCTCGAATTGGCCCAGGCCTATATCGATATGGGCGATGCTGCAGGCGCCCGTGAAATTCTTCAGGAAGTGCTCGAAAGTGGCAGCGAATCCCATCAAGAGCTGGCCCGGTCTCTGCTCGCCAAAATCAGTTGATGCGAGCAAGGGAATCCTGGGAGTACAGTCCCAATTGCCTGATGCCCGAGGGCTTGGATCTGCCCCCGGGCATCAGCCGTTTTGCGGCGGCGGTTGAATATAACGGTTCCCTGTTTTGCGGCTGGCAGCGCCAGTCCCACAGCCCCAGTGTGCAGAGCGCAGTGGAGCAGGCCCTGACAAAAATTGCCGCAAGTCCTGTTAAAATTGTCTGTGCCGGGCGTACCGATACCGGTGTTCATGCTACCAACCAGATTATTCACTTTGACACCGCCGCTCAACGCAACCCCCGCAACTGGATGCTTGGGGCCAACACCCAGCTGCCGGATGCGGTGCGCGTCCACTGGGTGGCAGTGGTTGTACCGCGCTTTCATGCGCGCTTTTCGGCCCTGTCGCGCACCTACCGCTACGTCATCAGCAATGAACCCGTCAGGCCCGCCCTGTTCCGGCGCCTGCTTACCTGGTGCAAGCAGCCCCTTGATGCGGTCGCAATGCACGCTGCTGCCCAGTGCCTGGTGGGAGAGAATGATTATTCGTCTTTTCGCTCCTCCGGGTGCCAGTCGAAATCACCGTTTCGCTCAATGGAGGCGATTCGGGTTTACCGCCAGCAACAGCTGGTGATCATTGAAGTTACCGCCAATGCCTTTCTGCACCACATGGTGCGCAATATTGCCGGCGCTCTGCTGGCGGTGGGCAAGGGTGAAAAACCCGCAGCCTGGGTGGGGGAGTTGTTGCAGGCCAGGGACAGGACCCTGGGTGAAATAACAGCACCCGCCGACGGACTCTATCTGGTCAATGTGGTCTACCCGGACAGGTTCGGATTGCCACAGTTTACTCCTGGTCCTCCCTTTGTGGCCCCGCAAGCTGACAGGGATACCAGCGCTTGAGGTTTTGGCTGTTCCAACAGCCTGTTAGAATCCCCCGTCGTATCTGTCGATGACAGCAAAATGTATCTGAGGAATTCCGTGTGAGTACAGTGCGAATCAAGGTGTGTGGCATCACCCGCCCGGAAGATGCCCGCAGTGCGGCAGGCGCGGGGGTGGATGCCATTGGCATGGTGTTCTATGCCCCCAGCCCCCGTTATCTGCGGGTCGAAGATGCCCCTGCCATCGTGGGGGCGGCAGGGCCGTTTGTGACCAGTGTGGCGCTGTTTGTAAACCCTGATCCAGACCATGTCAGCCGTGTTCTGGAGGTGGCTCAACCCCATTTGTTGCAATTTCACGGCGATGAAGATCACGCCTTTTGCGCCAGCTTTGGCCATCCCTATCTCAAGGCGATTCGTATCAAACCCGACACTGACATTGCCGCTGCCATTGCCCAATACCCTGATGCCAGCGGCTTTCTGTTTGACACCTGGAATGCCGATGCCTACGGGGGCACCGGCAAAACTTTTGACTGGAGCCGGTTGCAGGGTGTTTCAGGGTTTCCGCTGATACTCGCCGGAGGGCTCAATCCCGACAATGTGGCACAGGCGGTTGAGCGGGTATCGCCCTATGGTGTGGATGTCAGTGGCGGCGTGGAATCGGCTCCGGGGATAAAGGATCCAGACAAAATGGCCCGTTTTGTCGCCGCTGCAAGACGTATTCACCCTTAACCAAGGTTAAAAAAATGCTAAACTTGCCTGCAAATTTTCCACGGAATTTCCCATGAGTTGGCTTGAGCGGATCAAGAAAGGTCCTGGCACCTTGAAAAAGGACCGTACCAGCACTGTTCCCGAAGGACTGTGGCGCAAATGCCCCCTGTGTAATTCACCCCTGTACAGACCCGAGCTGGAAAAAAACGCCGACGTCTGTCCCAAGTGTGACCACCATATCCGTATCGGCGCACGCCGCCGTCTCGATATCTTTCTTGACCCCCAGGGTCGTGTGGAACTGGCCGCCGATGTGCTGCCGGTGGATCGCCTCAAATTCAAGGACACCAAGAAATACAAGGATCGCCTGACCGCAGCCCAGAAGGAAACCGGCGAAAAGGATGCCCTCGTCGCCATGCGCGGTACCATCAAGGGGTTGCCTCTGGTCACCACTGCCTTTGAATTTGCTTTCCACGGCGGCTCCATGGGCTATGCAGTGGGTGAGCGCTTTACCCGCGCAGCCAAGGTTGCCCTCGATGAGAAAATCCCCTTTGTGTGCTTTTCCGCCACCGGCGGTGCGCGCATGCAGGAAGCCCTGATATCCCTGATGCAGATGGCCAAAACCAGCGCCATCATCGAGCGCCTGCGGCTCGCCGGTGTGCCCTATATCTCCATAATGACCGACCCGGTGTACGGCGGGGTTTCCGCCAGCCTGGCCATGCTGGGGGATATCAATATTGCCGAGCCCAATGCCCGCGCCGGTTTTGCCGGTCCCAACATTATTGAGCAAACCATCCGCCAGAAACTGCCCCCGGGTTTCCAGCGCAGCGAATTTTTGCTGGAGCACGGCGCCATCGACATGATTGTGCCGCGCATGGAAATGCGCGATACCGTGGCCCGCCTGCTCAGCAACATGACCGGCAGGCCGCTGCAGCAAGAACAGGCGGATGTCGCCAGCCTCGCCTGAGCCGACAGGGGTGTTAGCCGAACCTGAATCACCGCTGTCCCTCCATCAGTGGCTGGCCCGGCTGGAAAAAAACCACCCCGTTGAAATCGATCTCGGCCTGGAACGCATTGCCCAGGTAGCCCGCAGCCTCAACCTGCACCGCCCGGCGCCACAGGTGGTCACGGTGGCGGGCACCAACGGCAAGGGTTCCTGCGTACGCACTCTGGAGCATTTCCTGCTCGCCTCCGGCCTGTCCGTAGGCGCCTACACGTCCCCCCACCTGTTGCGCTACAACGAGCGCATCCGAATAGGCGGTAAAGAAGCCTCAGATGACGATATTTGCAATGCATTTGCGGCAATCGAGGCTGCGCGGAGGGAGGTCAGTCTCACCTATTTTGAAGTGGGTACTCTGGCGGCGCTGTTGCTGATGACTGCTGCGGAACTGGATGTGGCCATCCTCGAGGTGGGCATGGGGGGCCGCTTCGACGCCGTCAACCTGATCGATGCAGATATTGCCGTGATTACATCCATCGCTATTGACCATGCAAGCTGGCTGGGCAACAGCCGCGAGCAGATTGCCCTTGAGAAAGCCGGCATTGCCCGGGCTGGTGGGCTAGTGGTGGTGGCGGATGAAAATCCCCCAGTCAGCCTCAGGGAGTATCTTTCAACCCTTGAGTGCCAGACCCTGTACCTTGGCGAGGTTTGCCGTTATCGGGTTGGCGATGATGGCCGCCTTGCTGTGGAGCTTGCACAGCAGGCGTCCATCTCTGGCCCCGTTGCTGGCCCCCTTGTCTTGCGCGGGTTGCCTGTGCCTGGTCTCCCGTTGCCCAGTGTGGTGGCAGCCCTGCAGGCTGCGGTGCTGCTGGGGGTTAACCTGGATGCGGCCAGGGTGGTTGATACCTGCGCCGGGATTGCCCTGGCAGGACGCTTCCAGGAGCGCCTGTTCCGGGGCCGTCGCGTGGTGCTGGATGTGGCCCACAATCCGGCTGCAGCAGACTTTTTGTGCGCAAAGCTGCAGCATCAGGGGGTTGGCAAGGTGGCGCTGGTGGCAGCGATCCTCGCTGACAAGGATGCCAGTGGCTTTGTTGAGGCCCTGGCTCCGGTGGCAGACTGCTGGTATACGGGCAATTTGACCGGGGTGCCAAGGGCGCTGGGCGCTGAACAACTGGCTGCTGTGGTGTACACTGGCGACCAGCGGGCGGTGATCAGGGAGCGTATTGAAGACGCCTTTGTTGCCGCCCTCGACGAAACCAAAGCGGGTGGTCTTGTGGTGGTGTGCGGATCTTTTTACACGGTAGCGGCGATCACCAGGTTCATGGAGGCTTAGGGTATGCGGGAAAAAGTCAAACAGCGCATTGTGGGGGCGGTGGTACTTGTTGCCCTGGCGGTGATCTTTATTCCCTTTTTGTTTACCCTCGACCCACCACGCCCCCTGGACACCGATTCCCAGATTCCCCAGGCTCCTGACATCAGTGAAGTTATCATCGGGGATCCTGTCCGGGTTCCTGACATTACAGCCCCCGGTGCAGTTGATGAAGTTTTTTTGCCCGATGACACTGTTGCCACAGGTCAGCCTGGAGCCCCCGGAATTGCTGCACCTGTGGAGTCTTCCCGGCAAGATCCGGGACCCACTGTCAAGCCTGCGGCGTCTCCTGCTCAGCCTGCAGCCCCGGCTGCCAAGGATGACCGACCGGCGCTGGGGGAGAATACCCTGCAGGCCTGGGTTGTTCAGGTATCCAGTTTCCGCGACAGGAAAGTGGCCGATGATCTCAGTGTGCGGTTGCAGGAGGCGGGCTACAAATCCTATGTGCGCAGCGCCCAGGCCCAGGGCAGTCTTACTTACAGGGTATTTGTCGGCCCTGTCAGTCTGCGCAGTCGCGCCCTGGAGGACAAGGCTGCCATCGACGCCCGCTTCGGTGTTCAGTCGATGGTGGTCAGTTTCGAGCCCTGATCCTCTTCGGTAACTCTGCTAGAATGCCTCCCCTGTTGTAGTCGGGACACAGTTGTCGACACTTATTCAGCTACGGGTGCGCTGCAACAAGAAAACCCCCAACGTGGATGATGCATGGCTATGAACTGGGCCGACTGGGCAATTATCGCAATTATCGGCTTCTCCGTACTGATCAGTCTGGTGCGGGGATTTGTCCGCGAAGCCATGTCCCTGGCGGTGTGGGCTGCCGCCTTTATCGCTGCATCAATGTTTTATCTGCAGGGAGGGGTCTGGTTCAGTGATCTGATCCCCACCCCCTCACTGCGCTATATCACCGCCTGGGTGGTGATATTTCTTGGTGTACTGATAGTGGGATCACTGGTCAACTTCATTCTGGGCCAGCTGGTGAAAACCACTGGTCTGGGTGGTACGGACCGCCTGCTGGGTATGATTTTTGGTGGCTTGCGCGGGGTCATCATTGTCATGGCATTGCTGATTTTTGTCCCTGGCGTGGTGCCGGTGACCGAGGATGCCTGGTGGTACCAATCTGCCCTCATTCCGCATTTTTTGCGTTTCGAGAGTCTTACTGTGGACTTTGCCCAGCAGGCTCTGGATTTTTTCAAATCGCTGTTTTAAAGGGTACAAACTATGTGTGGCGTCGTCGGCATTGTGGGCAAAAGTGACGTAAACGTGGGGCTGTATGACGCCTTGACCATGTTGCAGCATCGCGGACAGGACGCCGCCGGAATCATGACCTGCAAGGATGGTCGTATCAATCAGCGCAAGGACGTGGGGCTGGTGCGGGATGTTTTTCACACTCGCCACATGGCGCGCCTCGAAGGCAATATGGGTATCGGCCATGTGCGTTACCCCACGGCGGGCAGTTCAGGACCTGCCCTGTCCCAGCCGTTTTATGTGAACTCCCCCTACGGCATCTGCCTTGCCCACAACGGCAACCTCACCAATGCCGATGCCCTGATGAAGCACCTGTTCATGTCGGACCTGCGCCATGTGAATACGGATTCCGATTCCGAAGTGCTGCTCAATATCTTCGCCCATGAACTGCAACTGCAGGGCAAGATGAAGCCGGAGCCCAACGATGTGTTCTCTGCCATCAAGCGCGTTCACCGTCGCTGCCAGGGCGCCTATGCCGCTGTCGGCATGATCGCCAGCTACGGGGTCTTTGCCTTCCGCGATCCCCACGGTATCCGCCCGCTGGTGATCGGCACCCGTGAAACCCTTGCGGGCACTGAATACATGGTGGCTTCCGAAAGCGTGGCCCTGGATGTGTTGGGCTTCAAGTTGCTGCGCGATGTGGCACCCGGTGAAGGTATCTATATCGACGTGGATGGCCATTTCCACAGCGCCCAGTGCGCCGATCAGTCGGAGCTGGTGCCCTGTATTTTCGAGCATGTGTATTTCGCCCGCCCCGATTCCATTATCGATAACATCTCTGTCTACAAATGCCGTCTGCGCATGGGTGAAAAACTGGCGGAAAAAATCCTCACCATCAAGCCCGACCACGATATCGATGTGATCATCCCGGTGCCAGATACCAGCCGCGTCTCGGCCCAGTCCATGGCGGAAGTGCTGGGGGTGAAGTTCCGCGAAGGCTTTATGAAAAACCGCTACATCGGTCGCACCTTTATCATGCCAGGCCAGAAAGAGCGCAAGCGCTCGGTGCGCCAGAAACTCAATCCCGTAAAGCTCGAATTCCAGGGCAAAAACGTCATGCTGGTGGACGACTCCATCGTGCGTGGCACCACCTCCAGGGAAATCATCCAGATGGCCCGCGATGCCGGCGCCAACAAGGTGTACATGGCCTCAGCAGCGCCGCCGGTACGCTACCCCAATGTGTACGGCATCGACATGCCCTCCGCCAAGGAGCTGGTAGCCCACGGCCATACGGTGGAAGAGGTTGCCGCGATTATTGGTGCCGACTGGCTGGTGTATCAGGATCTCGAAGACCTGATCGAAAGTGCCCGCGAGGGCAACAGTGCCATCAAGCGTTTTGACTGTGCCGTCTTTAATGGCGAATACATTACCGGCGATGTGGACGAGGGCTATCTCCACAATCTGGCCACCGAGCGCAACGATTCGGCCAAGATGGCCCGTGAGGGTCAGAGCCGCCCCGAGGTGGTGGGGCTGCACAATTCCGGTTCAGGAGTGCATTAATAATGATCGATTCTGACAATCCGCTGTTTGGTGCGGGCATCGATACCCTGGCCATTCGCGCCGGGCAGGCCCGCACAGCGGAAGGGGAGCATGCCGAAGCCATTTTTCCTACCTCCAGCTATGTGTTCGCCAATGCGGCAGAGGCGGCCGCGCGCTTTGCCGGTGAGCAGCCGGGCAATGTCTACTCGCGCTATACCAACCCCACGGTGCGCATGTTCGAGGAGCGCATCGCCGCCCTTGAAGGCGCAGAGCAGGCAGTGGCCACCGCCTCCGGCATGGCCGCGATCCTCAGTCTGTGTATGGCTCACCTGAAAAGCGGCGACCATGTGTTGTGCGCGCGGGAAGTGTTCGGCACCACCACCAACCTGTTCAGCAAGCATCTGTCCAAATTCGGGGTGGCGACCACTTTTGTACCTCTCGCCGACATGGCCGCCTGGGCCGCTGCCCAGCGCCCCAACACAAGACTGCTGTTTGTTGAAACCCCGTCCAATCCCTTGGCGGTGATCGCCGATATACAGGCCCTCGCCGATCTTGCCCACGGCAATAATGCACTGCTGGCAGTGGATAACTGTTTCTGCACCCCGGCGCTGCAAAAGCCCCTGGCGTTTGGCGCCGATATCATCATCCACTCCGCCACCAAATACCTGGATGGCCAGGGCCGCTGCCTCGGTGGCGTGGTGCTGGGCAGCGCAGCCCTGATGGTTGATGTGCTGACGTTTTTGCGCACCGCCGGTCCCACCATGAGCCCCTTCAATGCCTGGGTATTTCTCAAGGGGCTGGAAACATTGCGCCTGCGCATGGACGCCCACTCCGCCAATGCCCTGGCATTGGCCCAATGGCTGCAACAGCAGCACGCGGTGGAGCAGGTGTTCTATGCGGGTCTGCCGGATCACCCCGGCCATGCCATTGCCCGCAAACAGCAACGCGGCTTTGGCGGCGTACTGTCGTTCACCGTCAAGGGGGGCAGGGAAGAGGCCTGGCAGGTTATCGACAGCACCCGCATTCTGTCCCTGACCGCCAACCTGGGGGATGTGAAATCCACCATCGTCCATCCCGCCACCACCACCCACGGGCGGCTTTCGGAGGAGGAGCGCCTGGCTTCAGGTATCACCCAGAACCTGATCCGCATCTCCGTGGGGCTGGAAAATATTGAGGATATTCAGGCTGATTTAAGTCGAGGTCTTGGTGGGGAGAAAAGTCTGACGTCGAACGTCTGATGTCTGACGCCAAGAAGGATGCAAAGGAGGAGTAGCTGTGGCAGTTGGAATTAACTGGATCTTCCCGTGTGGGCTTTTGCGTCAGACGTCCAGCGTCAGAGAGCCTGCCCCGCGAGCGAAGCGAGTGCCTTGGGTACGTCAGACCAGGTCTTGATCATGACCGCACCGAGCCATCACAGGGGCCACAACAAGGTCCACCACAGGGAACTGGACGCCATCATTGCGGCAGTGGGCTCGGTGCTGTTGGGCAAGGAACAGCAAATTCGCCTGTCCCTGGCGTGCCTGCTGGCGCGCGGCCACCTGCTGATTGAAGACCTGCCGGGCATGGGCAAAACCACTCTGGCCCATGGGCTTGCCAACGCCCTGGGGCTGACCTACAACCGCATCCAGTTCACCAGCGATCTGTTGCCAGCGGACATCCTCGGGGTATCCATCTACGAGCCGGAGCTGAAATCCTTCCGCTTTCACCCCGGCCCGATTTTCTGCCAGCTGCTGGTGGCGGACGAACTCAACCGCACCACGCCAAAGACCCAGAGCGCATTGCTGGAGGCCATGGCCGAGGGCCAGGTCACCATCGAAGGGGAGACCCGACCACTGCCCAAACCGTTTTTTGTGATCGCCACCCAGAATCCCGGTTCGCAAAGTGGCACATTCCCTTTGCCCGAATCCCAGCAGGATCGCTTTGCCCTGTGCATCTCTCTGGGCTATCCCGATGCCGTGGCTGAACGCCGCATGCTGGAGGGCGGCGACCCGCGCCAGCAACTGGCGGGCATCAAGCCCTGTATCAACCTCGAACAACTGATATCCCTGCAAAACGCCGTGGGCTGTATCCAGGCTTCACCGGCAGTGCTGGATTATTTGCAGCGACTGCTGAGTTATACCCGCAGCACTCGTATTATTGAGTCCGGCCTGTCGCCCCGCGCGGCCTTGGCACTGCTGCAATGCGCCCGCGCCTGGGCCATGATCGAGGGCCGCGACTACGTGATCCCCGAGGATATCCAGGCTATCTTCCCCTCCCTCGCCGGGCACCGACTGCAAGGGGAAACGGCGCACCAGGGCGGCGCCCTGGTGCAACAGGTGCTGAACGCCGTCGATATCCTCTAATGTCTCCTCTGGCGCCTGTCAGGAACTACTACCGAAGGTGGTTCAACCACTGGCTCACTAAACGCATTCCCGCTGAAAAAACAGTAGTCCTCGATCTCAAACGGATTTTTATCTTTCCCTCCCGCGCCGGTTTTGCCTACCTGGGGGTGGTGGCGCTGTTGTGGCTGGTGGCCACCAATTACCAGAATAATCTGGTTTTTGCCTTTGCCGCCCTGCTGGGGGCCGTGTTTGTGGTGGCGATTTTGCACAGCTACGCCAACCTCTCCGGTATTCGCCTACGTGTGACTCGGGTAGAACCCACCTTTGCCGGGCAAAAAGCTGCGGTTGAATTACAGCTGGCCCAGCAGGGCAAGTTGCGGATTCGCGATGACCTTACTCTGTCCTTTGCCGGTTCAACGCCGGTAAAAGTCGCGCTCACCGGGTCTGAAACCACAGCCATGCTGTATGTGCCGGCGTCTCAACGTGGCTGGCTGCTGCCCGGGCGCCTAACCGTTGAAAGCCACTATCCCCTCGGGCTTTTCCGGGTCTGGACCCATGTGCTGCCTGAGTGTCGCGGGTTGGTCTATCCCAAGCCGCTTCATGGGCAGCCCGTCGCCGTGCACGACGCTGTCCAGGGGGAGGATGACGAGGTGCGTGGCCAGGGTGTCGATGATTTTGTCGGCCTGGAAAAATATCGCAGCGGCGAACCCCTCAACCGGGTGGCCTGGAAGCATTTTGCCCGTGGTCGCGGCCTGCTGAGCAAACATTTCGGCGATCGGGTGAGCAGCAGCCAGTGGCTCGACTGGCAGGCGTTTCCCGGTCTGGACCGGGAGGCGCGCCTGTCGCGCCTGTGCCAGTGGGTGCTGGATGTCAGCGTCACTGACGACCTGTACGGCCTGCGCCTGCCCGGCAGCGAAAGCGCTCAAGACAAAGGCCCAAGGCACCGCGACCAGTTACTTGCCTCTCTCGCCCTGTTCGAGATACAGGATCCCACCGACAAAGGGGAGGCCGATCAATGACCCCGGCCTGGCAGATTTCACGCTATGGCAGCCTGTGGATACTGATAGCCTTCGCCGCCTCGGCGCTGCCACTGCTGCCCTATCTGCCCCTGTGGCTGCCCTTTGCCTGCGGCCTTGCCATTGTCTGGCGCGTGCAGATTTACCGCGCCCGCTGGGGCGCCCCCGGTCGCGCCCTTAAATTGCTGCTGGTGCTGATCTGTGTGGCGGGGCTGTTGCTGTCCTTTGGCAACCTCGCGGGACTCGATCCCATGGTGAGCCTGCTGGTCAGCGCCCATGCCCTCAAGTTGTTGGAAATGCAGCAAAAGCGCGATGCCCTGATCACCCTCTACCTGGGTTTGTTTGTGGCGGTGATTCTGTGCCTGTTTGACCAGCAGTTCACCACAGGCCTGATCGTACTGTTGTCCCTCACGGCAGTGATGGCAGGCCTGGCCGGGATCAATCAGTCAGACCAGCACAGCGGTAGCCTGCGACCCCTGAAAACCGCCGCGATCATTGTTCTGCAAGCTCTGCCCCTGATGCTGGCGGTTTTTCTGGTGCTGCCGCGACTGGGGCCATTGTGGGATGTGCCCGGTCCCGGCGGCTCCGCCCGGACCGGGATGAGCGACACACTTGGCCCCGGCGATATCACCCGCCTTGGGCGCTCCGCCCGGACCGCCTTCCGGGTGCAGTTTGACGGTCCGGCACCAGCGCGCCAGCAACTCTACTGGCGCGGTATGACTCTGTCTGACTTTGATGGCCGCACCTGGTCGCGATCAGGTTCGTCAGGTTATCCCTTGCCTGCGGTGCAGTGGTTTGGCGAAACCCTTGATCAGGGCTTGCAGCGCGCAGGCCCTGCCGTTGATTACGATGTCACGCTGGAAAGCACCGGCAACACCTGGCTTTACTCCCTGCAGATGCCCGAGCCGCGCTCAGCGGATGTGGGACTGCTGCGGGACTTCAACCTGCTCAGCCGCCACCCGGTGAACAGTCGTTCAGGTTACAGGGTGCGTTCATGGCCAAGCGAAGCCATGGACGTGACGGGTTTGACCCCTTTGCGGCAGTACTTGGAGACCCGGTTACCGCCCAATAGCAATCCGCAAACCGCTGCGATAGCAGGGCGCTGGGGCCAGGAAGCGCCGTCAGCGGAGGCCCTGATAGACCGGGTACTGGGTCTGTACAACCGGGAGTTTTTCTACACCCTGGAGCCGCCGGGCCTTGGGGTGCACAGCGTGGATGAGTTCCTGTGGTCTACAAAGCGGGGATTTTGCGAGCACTTTGCCTCGTCCTTTGTGTTTTTTATGCGCGCCGCCGGTGTGCCTGCCCGGGTAGTGGTGGGCTACCAGGGGGGCGAAATACATCCCGAAGGCGGCTACCTGATTGTGCGCCAGTACGACGCCCACGCCTGGGCCGAGGTGTGGCTCCAAGGCCGTGGCTGGGTGCGCATTGACCCCACCGCCGCAGTGGCCCCCGAGCGCATTTCCCGCGGGCTGCTGGATTATTTTTCCGGGCGCGAGGCCTTGTTTGGGGATACGCCGCTGTCGCTGATGCGCTTTCGCGATGTGGCCTGGATCAATCAGTTGCGTTTGCAGATGGATGCCTTTGAGTACAGCTGGAGCAAGTGGGTGCTGGGCTATGACGATGTGCAGTCCGATGTGCTGACCCGCCTGCTGGGTGAAATTGACGCCCGCCGCATGGCGTTGTTTTTATTGGCGGCGGGTTTATTGGCTCTGGCGCCGGTGCTGATATTCAGCCTGTTGCCGCGCGCGTCCAGTCGCCAACACCCTCTCGACCGGGAATACCTGCGCTTCTGCGCCAAAATGGCCCGCCGGGGCCACCAGCGTCGCAGCGGCGAAACAGTGCGGGACTTTGCCCTGCGTTGTGCCGCTGCCGAGCCGCAGCACGCACAAGCCATACATTTCATCAGCACCAGCTATGAACAGGGGCGCTACCGCCAGACAGACCACCCATTACAACAGTTGAGCCAGCTGCAGCAGTTACGCAAGCAGGTGAGGAAGTTGCGCATCTGATTTTGCCTGTTGTGCATCATCAGATAGGGTTTTCTGACTGTCCTGCACCGGCGCGAAGCGTTAGCATAGGGGCAAGCTCTACCATCATAACAAGGGACCACAATGAACCAATTGCAGTTTTTGGGCGCAGCCAGAGAAGTCACGGGATCTTGCTACCTGCTGGAAGCAGTGGGGGCAAAAATCCTCCTGGATTGCGGTATGCACCAGGGTGGCGACGCCGTTGAAAGACTTGAGACGGAGTCCTTTACTTTTGATCCTCGCGAGCTTACCGCAGTTGTACTCTCCCATGCCCATCTGGATCACTCCGGCTTGCTGCCGCGCCTGGTCAACTGTGGTTTCGATGGCCATATCTTTTGTACCGAGGGCACCTACAAACTGCTGAAGATATTGCTGGAAGATGCCGCCAATATCTATTTCCGTGATCTGGACTACGAAAACCAGGTGCGCCGTCGGGCGGGCAAGCGGGGCAAACCCGCTCTCTACAGCGAGCGTGATGTGGCCAGGGTGATTTCCTCCTGCCGCCCCATGCCCTATCACCAGGAGGGTGAAATAGCCCCCTGGGTAACCCTGCGGTTTTTCGATGCCGGGCATATTCTCGGCTCGGCCATTGTCGAGCTCACCATCAATGATGATCAGGGCGAACGGGTGCTGGTGTTTTCCGGGGATCTGGGCAATCCCGAAACCTCCCTGATGCCCCATTACGAGGTGGTGAAAAAGGCGGATATGGTGTTGATGGAATCCACCTACGGGAATCGCAACCATCGTCCCATGGCAGACACCCTGGATGAATTCCGTGCGATTCTTGTTCAGGCGGAAAAAAACAAGGGCAATATCCTTATCCCGGCCTTTGCCGTGGGTCGCACCCAGGAATTGCTGTTTCACCTCGGCCAGTTCTACCAGCAAGGTCTGCTGGATAACTGGCAGGTCTTTCTCGACAGCCCCATGGGCACTGCGGTCACGGATGCCTACAGCCACTCCTTGCACCACCTGGACCGCGACGATGCGGCTGAGATCAGCGCCAATGGCAATGGCAGCTTGCGGGACTTTCTTCCCAATCTGACCGTCACCGCCTCGGTGGAGGAATCCATCGCCATCAACAAGGTGCGCCATGGCGCCATCATTATTGCCGGCAGCGGCATGTGTACCGGCGGGCGTATCCGCCATCACCTCAAGCACCGCCTGTGGGAAAAAAACAACCATCTGGTGATTGTCGGATTCCAGCCCCGGGGTACCCTGGGGCGCATCCTGGTGGATGGCGCCAAAAAGGTGAAGTTGTTCAGCCAGTGGATTGCCGTCAAGGCGAGGATTCATACCCTGGGGGGGTTCTCCGCCCATGCCGGTCAGCAAGACCTGCTCGACTGGGCCGGGTCCTTCAACGGCAAGCCGCAATTTTTTCTGGTACATGGCGAAGTGGCCAGCATGGAATCACTGCAACAGGCATTGCGCTCAAGCCATGGAATAGAGGCTACGATACCTGAATATCTGCAGAAGGTTGCCATTTAGGAGGGCAAGGCGCTATGTCAATTTCCCTGCTGTTTGGCGCCCTTGGTCTTTTCCTGCTGGGGATGTGGCTGCTAACTGAGGGCCTCAAGCTGGCGGGGGGCAAGGCCCTGCAGCACATGCTGGGCACCTGGACATCAAGCCGCATCCGCGGCTTGTTTGCCGGTATCGTGGTCACTGCCATTGCCCAGTCATCCAGCGCCGTGACCGTTGCCACCATCGGATTTGTCAATGCCCAGCTGATGACCTTCAGTCAGTCTGTCTGGGTGATTTTTGGCAGCAATGTCGGCACCACCTTCACCGCCTGGCTGGTGACTGTATTCGGTCTCAAATTCAATATTGCCGCCATCACCTTCCCCATGATCGGGCTGGGGGCCTTCCTGCGGGTGTTCTCTCCCTACCAGCGTGGCCGTGCCCTGGGTATGGCCTTTGCGGGGTTTGGCATACTGTTTATGGGTATTGACGCCCTGCGCGACGGATTTGCCGGCCTGGCGGCATCTGGCGACTTTATCGGTTTGCTGGAAGGTGATGGCAACAAACTGTTGTGGGGTTTTCTTATTGGCCTGGTGCTGACAGTGCTCACCCAGGCCTCGGTGGCGGCTATCGCCATTATCCTTACCGCCATTGCCAGCGGTGTTGCCGGGCTGGAGATTGCCGCCGCAGCGGTGATCGGCGCCAATCTCGGCACCACCTCCACGGCGCTGATGGCCTCCATCGGCGCAACCCCCAACGCCAAGCGTCTGGCCTGGGCCCATGTGCTGTTCAATATCTTTACCGGTGCGGTGGCTTTCCTGTTGCTCCCGCTGTTTCTGCTGATGGTGAACAGGACCGGTATGGGGGACTATTCCTACAGTGGCCTCGCCTTTCTGGTGGCGATTTTCCACTCTTTTTTCAACGTGCTGGGGGTGATTCTAATGTGGCCCCTGGAACCCTACCTGACGCGTTTTCTTCTCAAGCGTTTCAAGGCGCCCAGTAAAGGTCACCGCGCCCAGTTTCTCGACGCCAATATTGCCAGTGTCCCGGATCTGGCAGTGCGCGCCCTCAGTGCCCAGCTCCATGAGCTGGCCCAGCTGGTGGCCGGTCAGCGCCTGGAAACCATTGTCAGGGACGGAAAAATGGCCTTTTTGACAGGAGAGCAAAACCAGGTCATGGCGGAAATCGAGACCTATATAGAACAGGTATCCCAGTCCACCCTGTCGCAAAAACTGGCAGGGCAACTGACAGCAGGTCTGGCCATCAGGCATTATTTGCAGAACTGCCTGCAGGTGGCTGAACAGATTCGCAGCAGTGTGGTGGATGGCCCCACTTTGAGCCCCTGGGTCAGGGAACAGCTGTGTCAGTGGCTGGGGGATGTCAGTGACACCAGCACTGAGGTCTACCGGGTGGATGCCAATCTGGCCCGTGAACACTGGAGCCAGCATCTGCTCAGCTACGGAGAATTGAAAAACCGTCTGATGGCAGCGGCCACCTCCCGCCAGGTTGCCATGGCCGAGGTTGACGCAGCATTGCAACTGGCCAGCCTTTGCAAACGCTATGTTGAACAGCTACTGCACACTCTCAACCGCTTTGCGGTACTGGATGAGGAGGAATCGCCAAAGTCTCTGGAAAGCAATGAGCAATCCGATACTCCCCTGGAAGGTGATGAACCTGGGGCGAAAAATGTAGCCTGAGCTGAGGGCTGACAATAAAGGCTGGCAATAACCTTGACTATTTTTGCGGGCAGGGCAATCTGCTCCCTGTGTTTTCCATTCGCGTAAATCAACAACACTGGCAGGAATGATCATGGCCAACTGGTTCAGCAAAACCGCATTACCCGACCCCGACTCCGCCTTGCCGGGACGCCCCCAGGCCCTTGTTATCAATGATCGCCACCTGGTGACCGGTAAGAATTTGCTGCCACCATTTCCGGCAGCCATGCAGCAGGTGCAGTTTGGCCTCGGCTGTTTCTGGGGGGCGGAACGGCTGTTCTGGCAAATTCCGGGGGTGTATACCACGGCAGCCGGTTATGCCGGGGGGTACACCCCCAATCCCGCCTATGAGGAAGTGTGTTCGGGTCGCACTGGTCACACCGAGGTGGTGCTGGTGGTGTACGATCCCCACAAAGTCAGTTTTGCCCGCTTGCTTAACGTTTTCTGGGAGGCCCACGATCCTACCCAGGGTATGCGCCAGGGCAACGATATAGGTTCCCAGTACCGCTCAGCCATTTATTGTGCTGACAGGGATACCCTGGCGGAAGCCCTCGCCAGCCGTGACACCTATCAGCAGGCTCTGGCTGCGGCGGGTTATCCCCCCATCACCACGGAAATTGTCGAAGGGGTAACCTTTTATTATGCGGAGGATTACCACCAGCAGTACCTGGCAAAAAATCCCGGCGGTTATTGCGGCCTGCGGGGAACAGGGGTTACCTGTGGGGTTTGAGGCCAGCTGATTGTCCGGGGTCGCTGAAAAGGGTAAAGTGCCGCCTTCCCAGCTATCTGTTCCCCCTATGACAAAGAGGTTTTGTTGATGAGTGTGCCAACCGAATTCCTGACTTTCGCCCAGGCCGCCCCGGCGCCGGAAGCCAACCCCATGATTACCCTGGCGATGTTTGCCGGTCTGTTCCTGTTCATGTACCTGCTGATTATCCGCCCCCAGCGCAAGCGCCAGAAAGAACACCAGCTGCTGGTCACTGGCCTTGCCAAAGGTGACGAGGTGGTGATGACCAGCGGTATCCTCGGCAAGATCACCAAGCTTGAGGGTGACTATATCGAAGTGGAGGTCAACGACAACGTCAGCCTCAAATTCCAGAAGTCGTCTGTCCATGCGGTATTGCCCAAGGGTACGGTCAAATCCATCTGACCATGGCCGTCCCCTCTCGCAGACACAGCACAAAAAGGCCGCCATTGCGGCCTTTTTGTATCTGACCAGGAGGATTATCCGGTGACCAAAGGGATTTCCCTGCCCCCCAGGCTCCATCTGGCGCAAACCCCCACGCCCTTTTACTGTCTTGAAACCCTCACGGCACAGCTGGGGGGGCCGCGCATCTGGGTCAAGCGCGATGACGTGACTGAAGCGGCTGCGGGTGGCAACAAGATCCGCAAGCTGGAATTTGTCCTGGCACAGGCCCGTGCCGCCGCTTGTGACACCCTGATAACCAGTGGCGGTTTGCAGTCCAATCACTGCCGGGTCACCGCCCTGCTGGGCGCAAGGCTGGGTTTTGCGGTACACCTACTGCTGCGGGATGAAGGCCAATACAGTGCAGTGGCCGATGGCAATCTGCTGCTCGATTACCTGGCGGGGGCCACGGTGTCGATTTACCCCCGCCAGCAGTATGTCAGGGAGCAGGAGATTCTCGCCGCCCATTGGCGCCAGCACTATCTTGATTTGGGCAGAAAACCCTGGGTGATTCCCGTGGGCGCCAGTGATGGACACGGGGTCTGGGGATATATCAATTGCGCGGCTGAACTGGTGGAAGATTTTGCCCGCGCCGGCATCAGCCCCGGCAAGCTGTTCCATGCTACAGGCTCAGGGGGCACCCAGGCAGGCTTGACCGTTGGCGCCCACATTCACGGGCTTGGCTGCAAAGTGGTGGGCATGGCGGTCTGTGACGACGAGCAGTATTTCCGCCACAAAGTACATGCCGATATGCGCCACTGGCAAACCCTCTACGGTTGCGACATTGACGTTGACAGCCTGCAGGTGTCAGTGAATGATCAGTACATTGGCCCTGGTTATGGCGTGGCGGGGGCCGAAGTGTTTGCCACCATCCGCACAGTGGCCGCGCTTGAAGGCCTGGTGCTCGACCCGGTGTACAGTGGCAAGGCATTCCATGGTTTGGTGGAAGAAATTCGCTCCGGACGCCTGGATGGCGAAGAGGATGTTGTGTTTGTCCACACTGGCGGTATTTTTGGCCTGCTGGCCCAGCGCGAGCAAACCGGTGTTGTCAGGCCGACTCGCCCGTGATGCAAAGTGATTTGTACCGTTTTCTGGTGGAGATTGTTCAGTCTGATGGGCAGGCAACAAGTGATTGATAAGGGGTGCATGGGTGGCGGGTAAATTTGGTGATAAGCTGGTCATTGCCATTTCTTCGCGGGCGCTTTTCGATCTGTCGGAAAGTGATCGCATTTATCGGGAACAGGGGCTGGTGGCTTATTCCCAGCACCAGATCGAACATGAAAATGAAGTCCTTGCCCCCGGTGATGCCTTCCCCCTTGTGCAGAAACTCCTGCGTATCAATGAAAAGCTGGGGGGGGAGCCGCGGGTGGAAGTTATCCTGCTGTCCCGCAATTCCGCCGATACGGGGTTGCGTGTTTTTAATTCCATAGAACACTACAAGCTCAATATCAGCCGCGCGGCATTCTGTGGTGGCTCCAGCCCCTATCGCTATGTCTCAGCCTTTGGCTGCCATCTGTTCCTGTCCACCCAGGCTGAAGATGTGCGCAATGCCCTCAAACACGGTGTGGCGGCTGCAACCTTGCTGTCTTCCGGCAAGGTGCCCAGGGAAGGGGATGAACTGAGCTTTGCCTTCGACGGCGATGCGGTGATATTTTCCGACGAGGCGGAAAAGATTTTCAAGTCACAGGGGCTGGAAGAATTCACCCGCAGCGAAAAAGCCGCCGCCCGTCAACCGCTCAATGCCGGGCCTTTCAAAAACTTCCTTGCCGCCCTGCAAAATCTCCAGTCTGAATTTCCCCCGGACCAGTGTCCTATCCGCACCGCACTGGTAACCGCCCGCTCCGCTCCGGCCCACGAGCGGGTAGTGATGACATTGCGCTCGTGGAATATCCGTATCGATGAATCCCTTTTCCTGGGTGGTTTGCCGAAAGGGGAGTTTCTCAAGGCCTACGGCGCTGATGTGTTTTTCGACGACCAGCAGCAACACTGCGAATCTGCCAGCCCCCATGTGGCTACGGGCCATGTGCCCCATGGTGTGGCCAACGAATGATCCCGGTCTTTACACGGCAGCACTGCGCCAGTGATTGCCAGTGTCACAGTGGTTGCAGCGCTTCCACAACAGCCTTGTCGTGAACCCACTGGTTGAACCAGTGGGGATATAAAGGCGCGGCGACTGTTGCGTCGCCCAGTTCAGTCAGTTCTTGCCCGGACAGTTTGACGCCCATGGCCCCCAGATTGTCATCAAGCTGGGCCTGTTTGGTGGCGCCCAGCAGAAGACTTGTGACTGTCGGATTTGCCAGCAGCCAGGCGAGGGCCACCTGTGCCACCGAGGCGTTATGGTGCAGAGCTATCTGCTGCATTTTCTCTATCAGGGCAAAACCGCGCTCCTTGTCGAAGGGCAGAAAATCAAAGCCCGCATAGCGATTATCGGGGTCGTTCAGATTCTCTCGGGTGTACTTGCCGCTCAAAAATCCCGCAGCCAGAGGACTCCACACAGTCAGGCCCAGGCCGTAGTACTGCATCATCGGCAGTACGTCATGCTCGACATCGCGACCGAGCAGCGAGTAATACATCTGGCCGTGGGTAAAGCGCGCCCAGCCATTGGCTTTCTGCATTTCCAGGGCGGCGCTGACCTTCCAGGCCGACCAGTTGGAAAAACCCAGGTAGCGGACTTTGCCGGAGCGCACCACGTCGTCCAGTGCCTGCAAGGTTTCCTCCAGGGGCGTGAAAGGATCTTCCCGGTGGACGATATACACATCGATCCACTCCGTCCCCAGGCGCCGCAAACTCTCCTCCACAGACCACAGTATGTGACGGCGCGACAGTCCGGATTGCGTGAGTGTCGGGCTGGAGCGCATGCCCACCTTGGTGCTGATCACCACATCGTTGCGGCGGGTCTGCAAGGCTGCGCCGAGGATGATCTCCGAGTCGCCACCGGAATAACCGTCCGCTGTGTCAAAGAAGTTGATGCCTGCATCGAGGGCGCGGCCCACCATGGTGTCAGCCGCGCTTTTGTTGACCTTGGCAATGGCGGCCATGGAGGTGTTGTCCTGGCGGAAGGTCATGGCGCCAAAGCAAAGGCGCGAAACCAGTAATCCTGTGTTGCCCAGTGTTGCGTATTGCATATTATTGTCCTGTGGTCGGTTTCTGGAGACAGTAAAAAGCGGGCTGCGATTTATGCGGTATACGGGTTACTCAGCCAGTTCAATCAATGATGTACTGCCAAACTGTAGACGCGCAAGATTGGCATACAAACCGGAACGGTTGGTCAGTTCCTCATGGGTGCCGATATCCACCACACGGCCATTATCCATCACGATAATACGATCGGCCTTGCGCACCGTGGCAAGGCGGTGGGCGATGATCAGTGTGGTGCGGTTCACCATGATGCGTTCGATGGCTTCCTGCACGAGGCGCTCGCTTTCAGCGTCCAGTGCGCTGGTGGCCTCGTCGAGGAGAAAGATGGGTGCATCGCGCAATATGGCGCGGGCGATGGCGATGCGCTGTCGTTGGCCCCCCGACAATGTCATGCCCCGTTCACCGAGCAGGGTGCTGTAGCCGTCGGGCATGTTCACAATAAATTCGTGGGCGTGGGCTGCTTTGGCGGCAGTGATCACTTCCGCGTCGCTGGCTTCTGGCCTGCCATAGCGGATGTTGTCGATGACCGGGCCGGAGAACACGGTGCCATCCTGCTGGACCACGCTGAAACGGCGGCGCACCGCCTGTGGGTCTGCGGTTGTGATATCAATGCCATCCACATACACACTGCCCTGTTGCGGATTGTAAAAGCGCAACAGCATCTGGAAGAGGGTTGATTTCCCCGCGCCCGAAGGGCCAACGAGGGCGATTATTTCACCGGACTCAACAGCAAATGACAGCTGGTCGAGTGCTTTCACCCCGGGGCGTGTGGGGTAGGAAAACGTGACCCGGTCAAAGGAGACCCGACCCTGTGGCGGGGAGGGCAGGGCAACGGGATTGGACGGTGCTTGAATTTCCGGCTCTATACGCAGTAATTCCATCAGGCGTTCGGCAGCGCCTGCAGCGCGCTGCACCTCGGCCCAGACTTCGCTCATGACCGCGACTGACATCGCCAGCATCACCGCATAACCGACAAATTTCACCAGATCGCCGGGGGTGATGGCGCCTGCGATCATATCCTTGGCGCCAGTCCATAAAATCACCGAGATACCCGCCAGCACGAGAAAAATCACCGAGGCAGACATGGCCGAGCGCGCGATGATGCGCACCTTGGCAATGTCAAAGGCACCTTCCACGGCAGTTTTATAGGATTGCCGGTCGAGTTCCTCGTGGGTGAAGGCCTGCACTGTCTGGATGGCGTTCAAGCTTTCACCCGCATGGGAAGAAATATCCGCCACCCTATCCTGGCTTGAACGCGACAATTTGCGCAGCATCCGCCCGATCACCAGTATCGGTACCAAAATCAGGGGTATGGTCAGTATCACCAGCAAAGTGAGCTTGAGGCTGGTGAGCAACAACAGCACAAAGGCGCCAATGGCCGTCACCGTATTGCGCAGGGCAATGGAGATGGTTGAGCCGACCACGGTCTGAATCAGTGTGGTATCGGTTGTCAGCCGCGACAGCACTTCGCCGGTGCGGGTGACTTCAAAAAATGCGGGGCTCAGCCCGGTGATGTGGTTGTAAACTGCGCTGCGCAGATCCGCGACCACCCGCTCGCCGATCCAGGTAATGTAATAAAACCGCAGGGCAGAGGTGACTGCCATGACGACACCGATCAGCAGGATCAGCCAGAAATAGCTGTTTACCTTGTCGATATTGCTGGTAACGAAGCCTTCGTCCACAGCGTCGCCGAGAAAACTGAACACTGACAGTTGCGTGGCTGAGGCGAGGATCAAAAACACCCCTGCGGCGGCCAGGCGAGATTTGTACCGCATGACAAAGGGCACAAGGCCCAGCAGCGGGCGCAGATTGCGGCTTTTTTCCCGGCGATTTTTGTCCAGTTGCAGGGCGTTGGCGAATTCACTCCGGTCATTTTGTGATGTTTCTGCCACCGGGTTAATTCCTTGTTTGATGATTCTGGCCGGGAAGGTTGCCATTAGGGGGTAGTGTAAGCAAGGGAATGAAGATTGATCGTCTTACGGATTGTATCTGTGCCCGGGCCTGGTATAGAATGCGCGCCTCACTTCAGGACCATAGCTCAGTTGGTTAGAGCGCAGCCCTGAGCGCATGAAGAGTTTGACATGGTAGAGGTCGGCGACGACACTTTCCCACCCTTTTAGGACCATAGCTCAGTTGGTTAGAGCGCTACCTTGACATGGTAGAGGTCGGCGGTTCAAATCCGCCTGGTCCTACCAATTCCCCTGGGGAATTGAACACAGGCGTCCAGCCTGTCTCCCTGATCGACCACGTGGCCTTTGGTAGGGGTCACCACTGGAATAGGAACATACAAATGCCCGTTATTACCCTCCCCGATGGCAGTCAGCGCAGCTTTGACGCCCCCGTTTCCGTATTTCAGGTCGCCGAAAATATCGGCCCCGGTCTAGCCAAGGCAGCCCTCGCAGGCAAGGTCAATGGCAATCTGGTGGATACATCCCACCTAATCAGTGATGACGCGCAGCTTGCCATTATCACCGGCAAGGATGATGACGGCCTGGAAGTGATTCGCCACTCCTGTGCCCATTTGCTGGCGCAGGCAGTCAAGTCGCTGTTTCCCTCGGCCCAGGTCACTATCGGCCCGGTGATCGATGACGGTTTTTACTACGATTTCGCCTTTGAGCGCGCCTTTACCCCCGAAGACCTCGAAAAAATAGAGGCGCGGATGGAAGAGTTGAGCAAGGCCGATTACCCCGTATCCCGCCAATTGATGGACCGGGATGAAGCGGTGGCTTTTTTCCGCAATATGGGTGAGGACTATAAAGCCGAGATCATCGCCTCGATTCCCCAGGCGGAAGACATCTCTCTCTATCGCCAGGACGATTTTATCGATCTGTGCCGCGGCCCCCATGTGCCCAGCACTGGCAAAATCGCTGCCTTCAAGCTCACCAAAGTGGCTGGGGCTTACTGGCGCGGCGATTCCCGCAACGAAATGTTGCAGCGCATTTACGGCACTGCCTGGGCCAACAAAAAAGATCTGGCCGCCTATCTGCACCGCATTGAAGAGGCGGAAAAGCGCGATCACCGCAAAATCGGCAAAAAACTCAACCTCTTCCACATGCAGGAAGAGGCGCCGGGCATGGTGTTCTGGCACCCGCGCGGCTGGACTGTCTACAAGAACATTGAGCAGTACATGCGCGAGCAGCAAAATCGCCATGGCTACAAGGAAATCCGCACGCCGCAAATCGTCGATCTGAGCCTGTGGCAAAAATCCGGCCATGCCGACAAGTTTGCCGCCGGCATGTTCACCCTGCAGGCCGAAGAGCGTGATTTCGCCGTCAAACCCATGAACTGTCCCTGCCATGTGCAGATTTTCAACCAGGGTCTGAAAAGCTACCGTGAGTTGCCCCTGCGCCTCGCCGAGTTCGGATCCTGTCACCGCAACGAGCCATCAGGCTCCCTGCACGGCATCATGCGGGTGCGCGGTTTTACCCAGGACGATGCCCATATATTCTGTACCGAGGCGCAAATCCAGCCCGAGGTGTCCAGTTTTATTGATTTCCTCCACGATGTTTACCGGGATTTCGGCTTTGATGAGGTGATCTATCGCCTCTCCACCCGCCCGGAGCAGCGTGTCGGTTCCGAGGAAGTGTGGGACAAGGCCGAAAAGGCCCTGGCGGATGCCCTCGACAGCAAGGGTCTGCCCTGGGAGTTGTTGCCGGGGGAGGGCGCCTTTTACGGCCCCAAGATCGAGTTTTCCCTCAAGGATTGTATTGGCCGGGTGTGGCAACTGGGGACCATTCAGGTGGATTTCTCCATGCCCGGGCGCCTCGATGCCCAATATGTGGCGGAAGATGGCTCCCGCCATGTGCCGGTGATGCTGCACCGCGCCATCCTCGGATCCTTCGAACGCTTTATCGGAATTCTTATCGAACACTACGAGGGAGCCTTCCCCGCGTGGCTGGCGCCTGAGCAGGCGGTGGTGATGAACATTACCGATAATCAGGCCGGGTATGTGCGAGAAGTAACAGAATCATTGCAAAACAAGGGCTTCCGGGCCATAAACGACTTGAGAAACGAAAAGATCGGCTTTAAAATCCGCGAGCACACAATTCAGCGTATTCCCTACCTGGTTGTCGTCGGTGACCGCGAGGCCGAAACACAGACTCTGGCCGTTCGCACCCGTTCCGGAGAAGACCTTGGCACCATGACCCTTGAGGCTTTTGCCGAACACCTTCGCAACGATGAGCAACAGCGCGGTCGTACTATCCAAAATAAGCAGGAGAAGCATTATTAAAAAAGATTACGCCAAAGGGCGGGCTAACCGGTCGCGCATCAACGATGAGATCGATGCCGCCGAAGTTCGTTTGATAGGCGCGGACGGTGAACAGGTTGGCATTGTCACCCTGCAGCAGGCACTTGATGCCGCCACTGCCGCAAACCTGGATCTTGTTGAAATTGCCGCGGATGCAGAGCCTCCGGTGTGCAAGGTGATGGACTACGGCAAAAAGGTGTTTGAAGTTAAAAAACAGCTTGCCGCCCAGCGCAAGACCCAGAAGCAGACGCAAGTCAAAGAAATGAAATTTCGCCCAGGGACGGACGATGGAGACTATCAGGTCAAGCTGCGCAACCTGATACGTTTTCTGGAAGGTGGGGACAAGGCCAAGGTGACATTGCGTTTCCGCGGTCGTGAGATGGCCCACCAGGAGCTCGGTATGGACATGATGAAACGTATCGAGCAAGACTTGGAGGAATACGGAACCGTAGAGCAACACCCGAAAATGGAGGGTCGTCAGCTCACCATGGTTCTTGCCCCCAAGAGTAAAAGGAAGAAGTAGCAGCTAATGTTCTGTGTTCAGCCTGTGGCTGGCTGACCGGGCATCTTCTTCATTCATTAACCCTACAGTGGAGTTACTCCAATGCCAAAAGCCAAAGTACACAGTGGTGCAGCCAAGCGGTTCAAGAAAACCGCCGCTGGTTACAAGCACAAGCGGGCTAACCGCAGCCACATTCTCACCAAAATGACCCAGAAGCGTAAGCGCAACCTGAGGGGCACGCGCATCATGAATGCGTCTGACAAGCCGCTCATCGACCGCATGCTGCGCGTCTGATTACTTTAGGAGGAGAATGATATGGCCCGAGTAAAACGTGGTGTCACCGCACACGCCCGACACAAAAAAGTTCTTAAGCAAGCCAAAGGTTATTATGGCGCCCGCAGCCGCGTCTATCGCGTTGCCGTACAGGCGGTCACCAAGGCCGGCCAGTACGCCTACCGTGACCGTCGCGTCAAGAAGCGTACATTCCGTACCCTGTGGATTGCCCGTATCAACGCCCAGGCTCGCGCTGAAGGTATCACCTACAGCCAGCTGATCGCCGGCCTCAAAAAGGCGGGCATCATGCTCGACCGTCGAGTGCTGTCCGATATCGCCATTCATGACAAGCCCGCTTTTGCGTCTATTGTCGAGAAAGCGAAGGCTGCCCTGGCTTGATTAGTTGCCGGGTTTGTCTTGCAGGATGATCCTGTGACATGACCCGGCTATCAAAAAGCGCAGTAAAACGAATGGGGAAAGGGCTAAAGTCCTTTCCCTGTTTTTTTTCAGGCCCGGAAACAAAGGAAACCCGCAATGGAGAATCTTGCGACTCTCGCAGATGAAGCCATCAAAGCTGTCAATGCCGCCAGCGACGAAGCTGCCCTTGATCTGGTGCGCGTCGAGTATCTGGGTAAAAAAGGCAAACTCACAGAATTGCTCAAAGGCCTTGGCAAGCTGTCCGCTGAAGAGCGTCCTGCAGCCGGGGCAAAAATCAATGAGGTCAAGGAGCTGGTTCAACAGCATATCCAGGCCTTCAAGTTGGAGCTGGAAGCCTCCAGCATTGCCGCCCAGTTGGCGGCGGAATCCCTCGACATTTCCCTTGATGGCCGTCAGGTAGAGCAGGGCGGATTGCATCCCGTTACCCGCACCCTGGCGCGCATCGAGGAATTCTTTGTGAGCGCGGGCTACCAGGTGGCGGAAGGTCCGGAGATCGAGGACGATTACCACAATTTTGGCGCCCTTAATATTCCCGAGCATCACCCCGCGCGGGCGATGCACGACACTTTTTATATCGATGCCTCTACAGTATTGCGCACCCACACATCGCCAGTGCAGATCCGCACCCTGGAGCAGCAGGCTCCGCCGATTCGGGTGATCTGTCCGGGGCGTGTCTATCGCTGCGATTCCGACCTTACCCACACACCCATGTTTCATCAGGTGGAAGGCCTGGTGGTGGACAAGGATGTCAGCTTTGCTGACCTGAAGGGCACTGTAGACCAGTTTCTCAAGGCTTTCTTTGAGGCCGATTTGCCTGTGCGTTTCAGGCCCTCGTATTTTCCCTTCACTGAACCTTCCGCCGAGGTGGATATCCAGTGCACCAACTGCCGTGGCGCTGGTTGCCGTATCTGCAAGAATACCGGCTGGCTGGAGGTGATGGGCTGCGGCATGGTGCACCCGGAAGTATTCCGCCAGTGCAACGTGGACAGCGATATCTACAACGGCTTTGCCTTTGGTATGGGGGTAGAGCGACTCGCCATGTTGCGCTACGGCGTTACCGATTTGCGACTCTTTTTCGAGAATGACCTGCGCTTTTTATCGCAGTTTTAATTATTGCCAATCGGTCTGTTACAGATTATTTATAAATTTTTTATCCAGTAACCAATAAGGCTTCAGCACAGATGAAATTCAGTGAATCCTGGCTCCGGGAGTGGGTGAATCCAGCCATAGACAGCGCCGAATTGGTGAGCCGTCTTACCATGGCCGGGCTTGAGGTTGATGCCGTTGAAGCGGTTGCCCCGCAGTTTGATGGCGTCGTCGTCGGTGAAATTATCGAGGTGGCCGCCCATCCGGATGCCGACAAGCTGCGGGTTTGCCAGGTAGCTGGCAGCCCTGAAGGAAAGCTCCAGGTGGTCTGTGGTGCGCCCAATGCCCGTGTCGGTATCAAGGTGCCCTTTGCCACTATCGGCGCCAATCTGCCCGGAGATTTCAAAATCCGTAGCGCCAAACTGCGAGGCGTGGAATCCTCCGGGATGCTGTGTTCTGCCAAAGAGCTGGGTGTGTCCGATGAGGATGCGGGTTTGTGGGAGCTGCCAGTCGATGCGCCGGTGGGTGCGAATCTACGCGAATATCTCAACCTGGACGACAAGCTGATTGAAGTTGATCTCACTCCCAATCGCGGTGATTGTTTGAGTATCAATGGGTTGGCTCGCGAAGTTGGTGTTCTTTGTGATGTTAATGTTCAGGGTCCGGTGATCTCTCCTGTTGCCGCAGTGATTGAAGACAGTTTTTCCGTTGTACTGGAAGCTGCACATCATTGCCCGCGCTACGCAGGACGGGTAATTCGCAATGTGGATATCAGCAAACCCACTCCTCAGTGGATGGTGGAAAAACTGCGCCGCAGCGGTGTGCGCAGTATTGATGCGGTGGTGGATGTCACCAATTACGTGTTGCTGGAGCTGGGACAACCCATGCACGCTTTTGACCTGGACAAGCTCGATGGGTCAATCAGCGTTCGCAGCAGCAAGGCCGGTGAGCAGATCAGCCTCCTGGACGGCAGCAAGCGCACTCTCAATGCCGATACTTTGCTGATTACCGACGGCTCGGGTCCAATCGCCATCGCTGGAGTTATGGGCGGTGACCACACTGCTGTGGGTACGGAAACCCGCAATATCTTTTTCGAAAGCGCCTTTTTCAATCCCCTCGCCATAGTGGGTCAGGCGCGCCAGTATGGCCTGCACACCGACTCCTCCCATCGCTTTGAGCGCGGCGTTGATCCCCAGCTGTGTACCCTGGCCATTGAGCGCGCCACCGCTTTGCTGCTTGATATTGTCGGCGGCGAACCCGGTCCTGTGGTGGTCGCTGAACTTGCTGATCATCTGCCCGCCCGCAAAACAGTGGTGCTGCGACGCCAGCGCCTGAGTCAGCAGTTGGCTTGTGAACTGGACAATGCCACGGTGGAAGGCATCTTCGAGCGCCTGGGCCTTGAATTGCAGGCATCGGACGAAAAGGCGTGGACGGTTGCTGTGCCTGGCTGGCGTTTTGATATTGCCATTGAGGCTGACCTGGTTGAAGAAGTTGCCAGGGTGCACGGTTATAACAACCTGCCCACCCGAGTGCTGTCTTCTCCCCTCGCCATTGCGCCACGGGATGAATCGCGCCTGTCCCTGGCACGGTTGCGCAATGAATTGACTGCCCGTGGTTTTCGCGAGGCAATCACCTACAGCTTTGTCGACCCCAAATTGCAGCGTGCACTGGATCCTGAAGGTCAGTTTGTGGATGTAGCCAATCCCATCTCCAGTGATATGGCGGTGATGCGCACGACCCTGTGGAGTGGCCTTATTGCAGCGCTGCAACGCAATCTCAATCGCCAGCAAAGCAGGGTAAACCTGTTCGAAACCGGTTTGCGTTTTATCCAGGATCAAGCTGGCAGCCTGGTTCAGGAGCCTATGATAGCCGGCCTGATCCACGGCGAGCGCGAGCCCGAATCCTGGACGGGAGGGAAGAGCAAAGTCGATTTCTACGACCTCAAGGGTCACGTGCAGGCGCTCCTCAACCTCGGTGGCAAGAGTGCTTCCTATCGCTTTGAAGTTGCTCAGCATCCCGCTCTGCACCCCGGTCAAACTGCCGCTGTTTATCAGGGCAGTGAGCTGGTGGGCTATCTTGGCAAGCTGCACCCGAGCGTGCAAAAGCAGTTAGATCTCGACCAGCCTGCCTATCTGTTTGAGCTGCGCCTGGGCCTGGTTACCGGTGCGGCAATTCCCCTTTTTCGCGAGATCAGCCGCTTTCCGGAAGTGCGCCGCGATCTGGCTGTGATCGTTGATGAGGCCGTTCCGGCACAGGCCCTGCTGGACGCTGTGAAATGTGTTGCCAGCGAACTTTTGACAGACCTCAGAGTCTTTGATGTGTATCAGGGCAAAGGTGTTGAAAATAATAGAAAAAGCATAGCGATATCCTTGACGTTTCAGGGCGAATCACGCACTCTGAACGAAGCTGAAATAACAGCCGCTGTGGATGCTGTTATTTCAGTACTCAAGGATAAATTTCAGGGCACGCTGAGGGGGTAAGTGGATGTCAGCCTTGACCAAAGCCGACATGGCAGAAATGTTGTACGAAGAACTTGGCCTCAACAAGCGTGAAGCCAAGGAAATAGTCGAGAGCTTTTTTGAAGAGATTCGCACTGCGCTGGAAAATAACGAGCAGGTGAAGCTGTCGGGTTTTGGCAACTTTGACCTGCGTGACAAGAGCACCCGTCCCGGCCGCAATCCCAAAACCGGCGAGGAGATCCCTATCACTGCCCGGCGTGTGGTTACCTTCAAGCCGGGGCAAAAGCTGAAAGCCAGGGTCGAAAGTTATGCTGGAGCCAAGTAATAACGAACAGTTGCCACCCATTCCCGGCAAACGCTATTTCACCATTGGTGAGGTCAGCGAGCTGTGTGACGTCAAGCCGCACGTGCTGCGTTACTGGGAGCAAGAGTTCCCCATGCTCAACCCCGTCAAGCGGCGCGGTAACCGCCGTTACTACCAGCGTCAGGACGTCCTGCTGATTCGCCAGATCCGTTCACTGCTCTATGAACAGGGTTTTACCATTGGTGGCGCTCGCCAGCGCTTGGGTGGCGAAGACGCAAAGGAAGAGGCAACCCAGGTGCGGCAGTTGATCGGTCAGACCATCAGTGAACTGGAAGATATTCTCTCCACCCTTAAAGGCTGATTCGGCTTGCAATGATCCTTTAATCCGTTATTATGGCGCCCTCTTGAAAGAGCACCAGCAAGAATTCGGAGCGTAGCGCAGCCTGGTAGCGCACTACACTGGGGGTGTAGGGGTCGTGGGTTCAAATCCCTCCGTTCCGACCAGTTTTCAAGCAAAAAAGCCAGAGCCAAGGCTCTGGCTTTTTTGTGGGTGATGCTTCAGAAACCAGCTGTGGTTTGTGGTTCTCCTTGACCCTGTCGCCAGTCGTGAGAGGATAGGGTTGAACTGCGATCCCGGGCCTGGCTATGACAGCACACAGCCGCGACAACACACCCCAGTCCTCCCCTTTGCTAGAGGTCAGCAACCTCGCCTTCAGCTACGATGGCCCCCGCAGTAGCGGCCCGCTACTCAGTGATATCAGTCTGTCCCTGGCCAGCGGTGAAGTACTGGCATTGCTGGGCAGCAGTGGCTGTGGCAAGTCCACCCTGCTGAATCTGATCAGCGGGATTGAGGAGGCCCGCAAAGGCTCGGTGCGGATCAATGGCGCCGAGATGGTCGGGCTTGATGATCGTTCGCGAACACTGGTACGGCGCCGACAGATCGGATTTATCTATCAGTTCTTCAATCTTGTTCCCACCCTTACCGCCCTTGAAAATATTGCACTGGTGCCGGAACTCAACGGCGATTCCTCTACCCGTAGCAGGGCGCTGGCGATGGCGTCCCTGGCGTCTGTCGAACTTGAATCCTGCGCTCACCAGTACCCGGATCAGTTGTCGGGAGGTGAACAGCAGCGGGTGGCGATTGCCCGGGCGCTGGTGCATGGCCCCTCACTGGTGCTGGCGGATGAACCCACCGGCAATCTCGATGCACGAAGCGGTCGCCGGGTGATGGAGCTGCTCCACCAATTGGTGGCAAACCATGGCGCCGGCATGATCCTGGTGACCCACAGCCGCGATGTGGCGGCGGGGGCACACCGCATTGTGCAATTGCAGGAGGGTCGTTTACATGAAGCCCAGCATTCCTCTGACGAACCAGAGACAGGAAGCAGCAGCCCATGGTGAGCCGCCTGCTGTTGCGCAGTGGTGTGCGGTTTTATTGCCGCCACCCCTGGCAGGGGCTGCTCACTCTCACTGGAATCCTGCTGGGTGTTGCGGTGGTTATAGCCGTTGACCTGGCTAACGAAAGCGCCAGCCGCGCACTTGAGCTGTCTGTGGAAAGTGTTGCCGGACGCACCACCCACTACATCAGCGGTGGTCCCGAGGGTATTGCAGAGTCGGTATTTATCGACCTGCGCACAGGTTTAGGGTTGCATCGCAGTGCTCCGGTGGTGTCCGACTATGTCAAGGTATCCGGTCGCAGTTACACCTTGCTGGGGGTTGATCCTCTGTCGGAACTGGCCCTGGGTCGCCGCAATTTCGCTGGGGGTAATGGCGTTGATCTGTCCGTTGTGCTGGATCCAGATACGGTGCTGCTCGCTGCAGGGTTGGCCGCCACACTGGGGTTGCAGCAGGGGGACGCACTACTGATTGACCACCGTGGGCGTAGCGTACAGGCCCGGGTCGGGACAGTCTTTGGCGATGGCGATGATGTGCTGGCAGAAGGTCTGATACTGGCGGATATAGCCGTAGTCCAGGAGCTGCTGGAGCGTGTCGGTACCCTCGATCGCATTGACCTGGTGCTGCGGGAAGATCAGGTGCCACTGGTGGCAGACTCGCTGCCAGCCGGGTTGACCCTGCTGGAAAGCGCAGGCCGCGATCAGTCCCTGGAAAGCCTGACCGACAATTTTCACCTCAATCTCACCGCCATGAGTTTACTGGCGTTGCTGGTGGGCGGCCTGCTGATTTATAACACCATGACCTTTTCCGTGTTGCAACGCCGTCAGTTGTGGGGCAGTTGCCGGGCTCTGGGGGTTAGCGGTGGCGAGGTGCTGGTCTTGATCCTTGTCGAGGCCCTGGCTTTTGCCCTGGCGGGCACGTTGCTGGGACTGTTGCTGGGTATTGTTTTGGCCCAAGGGTTGCTTGAGCTGGTACTGGGCACCGTGGACGACCTCTATTTTGTGCTGGCGGTGAGGGAGTTTTACCTGTCGCCACTGTCCTTGAGCAAAGGGGTGGGACTGGGGCTGGGTGTTACCTTGCTGTCTGCCCTGTTGCCTGCCATGGAGGCAGCAAAAACACCTCCCGCCAGTGTATTGCGTCGCAGTCACAGGGAAGGACGCACCAGATCCTTTTTGCCGGTTGCCCTGCTGGTGGGCACCTTGATGATGATTGTGGGCTGGTGGCTGACGGTGCTGGATAGTCGCAGCCTGGCCATGGGGTTTGTCGCCCTGGTATTGCTGGTTCTGGGTTTTTGTCTGCTGGTGCCAGGGTTTATTGCGCTGCTGTTGCGGGCAATTCTCACCCTCAGCGATGGACGTTTGGGTTCCATGGCGCGCATGGCCTTGCGGGGGATTGATGCCAGCCTCAGTCGCACCGGATTGGCCCTGGCGGCCCTGGGTGTTGCCGTAGCGGCAACTGTGGCGATGGGCATTATGGTGGCCAGTTTCCGCACGACCCTGGAAACCTGGCTGGTGCAAAGCCTCAGTGGCGATATTTATATTTCCCTGCCCGGCCATACATCAGAGCGCCCTGGTGAAGGGCTGTCGCCCCTGTGGGTACACTCCCTGGCGCAACGGCCCGGTATTGCCGCCCTCGAGCAGCACCGTTTGGTACTGGTCAATACACCCCTGGGGCTGGTGCAGGTGCTGGCGGTGGATGGTATCGAGAACAGGCCTGGCACCCTGGCAGCGGCATCCGAACGGCTGCCCCTCAAGTCGTCAGTTCCCGCTGCCGCAGAGCTGTTGCGCTCCGGGCAGGGGGTGCTGGTGTCCGAACCTTTGGCTTATCAGCAAGGTATTGAGCCGGGCGCCGAACTCACTTTTGCGACAGGGCAGGGGCCAGCAACCCTGCCGGTGCTGGGGGTTTTCAGGGATTTTCGTTCCCCCCGCGGGGTGATAGCCATGGACCGCAGCCTGTATCGGCAGCTGTGGAACGACGACGGTGTTTCCGGCCTGGCCCTTTACGGTGATGGCACCCTGTCACAGGCCGCATTGCTGGATGATGTGCGCAGGATGGCAACGCTGCAAACACGGGATCTGCAAATTTATTCCAGCGCTGATATTCGCCAGCGCTCCATGGCGATGTTTGAACGTACTTTTTTGGTGACCGATGTGTTGCGCCTGCTGACAGTGCTGGTGGCATTTATCGGCATTTTGGGCGCCTTGATGCTGGTACAGCTGGAACGGTTGCGGGAGCTGGCGGTATTGCGCGCCACCGGCATGACAGGCCATCAGGTAATGACATTGGTATTGATGCAGACTGCAATAATGGGGCTGCTGGCGGGTGTGCTCGCGCTGCCTCTGGGTGTGCTGATGGCGGATGTGCTGATCCATGTGGTCAACCTGCGCGCCTTTGGCTGGACTCTGACATCCTCGATCCCCTGGCCTGTGCTGTTTGAAGCCCTGATCCTGTCACTGACTGCAGCACTGCTTGCTGGCTGCTACCCCGCCTGGCGTGCCAGCCAGGTGGCGCCGGCCCGTTTACTGCGGGAGGAATAGAGCGTGTCATTTCCCCATTATTCAAGGTTCACATCCTGGCTACAGCTGTTGGTCATCCTGCTGCTGGCAACTGTGCCTGGCTGTGGTGGTGACAAACCCGGCTCAAGCTCTGTGGACGTTACCCAGGCGTTGGGGGGCGATGTCCCTGAAGGGTTCGAACGGGCCATGGCGGTACGCCGCTTCCAGTTTCCTGAGGACCACGGCCCGCACCCCGGATTTCGCAATGAATGGTGGTATATCACCGGGCATTTGCGTGACGGGGAGCAGAACCTCTACGGCTTCCAGATTACCTTTTTCCGTATTGCCCTGTTGCCGCATACGGGCACTGAATCATCACGAACATCCGCCTGGGCTGGCAGCCAGGTGTGGATGGCCCACGCCGCAGTGACCGATGTAGCTGCACGCAGGCACTTGGCGCAGGAACGGTATTCCCGAGCTGAACCGGGGTTGGCGGGGGCTGTGGCAATGCCCTTCCGTGTGTGGCTGGGTGACTGGCAGTTGATGGCCGTGGATGGCGCTACAACCACGCAAAACTGGCGTCTGAACATTGGCACGGAAGAGTTCGCCCTTGAGCTGGATTTTTCTCCCCTCAAACCGGTGGTGTTGCAGGGGGATCGCGGTCTGAGCCAGAAAAGCAACAGTCCGGGCAATGCCAGTTACTACTACTCCATACCCCGCCTCGATACCCGTGGTGAACTGACCATGGTTGCCCCTGACGGTGATAAACGGGTGCTGACTGTTGCGGGGTTGTCCTGGCTGGATCGGGAGTGGGGCAGCAGTGCTTTGGGCGCCGACCAGAGCGGCTGGGACTGGTTTTCCCTGCAGCTGGAAAGCGGTCAGGATCTGATGTTCTATCGCCTGCGGGACAGGGCAGGGGCTATGCACGACAGCAGCTTTGGCAGCTGGGTCGAGGCCGAGGGCACAAGTACTGTGATAACACCGGATGATATTCGCCTTACCCCTTTGAAATGGTGGCGCAGCGCCAATCACCGGCGCTATCCCATCAGCTGGCGACTGGATTATCCCGCTGCCACTGCCAGCTGGATAGTGCGCGCCCTGTTGCCGGATCAGGAGATGGACCTGGCAGTGATCTACTGGGAGGGGCTGGTGGAGGTGGTGGAGGCTGATAGTGGCAGTCGGGTGGGGTTGGGATATTTGGAAATGACGGGATATTGATTCGGCCAATAGTTTGATTTCAGCATCTGTGGGATGTGTTTGAGTTTCATGTTGCACGTTACAGGTTACACGTTACGTGAAAGCCATTTCAGGATGGCGGCGCCAGGCGCTTGATGGATGATGACATAGCCACTGCTCCCCTGCGCACAAAGTTTTCCACATTGCTCTCGATGGCATCGGGGTTGTACAGGTAATTCACCATCAGCCCGAAGGACTGCTCCATACCCTTGCAAGAGGTATCTGCCAGCCACTGCAGGCGCTCGATACGGGCGCCGTTGCCGAGGTGAAAACGGGCCACCGGGTCATAGGGACCGTTGTCGCGCCGCGCCTGGCACAGATAGCGGGCCGCCAGGCGGGTGAGGGGCGCCTTCAGATGCTGGGGTAGTCCCACTGGTAGTCCCGCTGTTGCCAGCCAATTGTCACTGGTCGCCAACATCCTGAAGGCATCGGATTCGGCGCCGTCCATTCCCAGGGGAGCCACCTTTTTCCAGTCTGCATCGGTAAAGGCTGCTGCCAGCTGGTCGAGGTTAGTCCTGACCCATTCCCGGAAGCGGGGCAGGGGTGACAGGGTGGCGAATTGCTTGAGACCGGGGAGATCCTGTTTGAGATCATCAATCACCCGCTTGAGCAGAAAGTTGCCGAAGGACACACCCCGCAGACCCTTCTGGGTATTGCTGATGGAATAGAAAATGGCGGTATTCACTGTGGCGACATCAATCACCGGAGCACTTTCATCGAGCAGGTTTTGCACATTGTCGGCGAGGCTGTGGGTGAGAGCCACCTCGACAAATATCAGGGGTTCCAGGGGCATATGGGGGTGGAAAAAGCCATAGCAGCGGCGATCGGTATCGAGCCTGTTCTTGAGGTCGGTCCAGGAGTTGATCTCGTGTACGGATTCATACTCCACCAGTTTTTCCAGCAATGCTGCCGGTGACTCCCAGGTAATGCGACGCAGTTCGAGAAATCCCACATCGAACCAGGCGGTCAAGCGCGCTTCCAGTTCCCGGTCGAGGGCCTTGAGTTCGGGATCATCACGCAAAAAACGCAGCAGATCAGCGCGCAAATCCACCAGGAACTTGATGCCCTGGGGCATGGCGTTGAATTGGGTGAGGATACGGATGCGCCGTGAGCGCAGCGCTGCCCGCAGGTCGGCCTCGGCATCCCATTGCTTTGTAGTGCCTATGTGCAGCTGATAGGCTTTGTGGGCTTGAGCAACCGCTTGCGGATCAGGGCCGAACTCCAGGGCGATCATGCGCAGCAAGGCATGGCGCCCGTTATCGTCCAGTCTGAGGTAAGTGTGGGCCAGACGGGCGGCGCGCTGGCGCGCAGTGACTTCGCCGCCGATACCCTCGGCGCAATCCTGCATCTGGGCGCGGATACGCTCCAGTTGATCGGGGTCGAGGTGCGCCTGCTCCTTGCCGCCCCAGGAAATAATGTCGCGCACCCGTGACAGGCTGCGGGACAGGATACTATTCACCGTAATTTTCTCCCATAACTGAATTACCCGATAATATCAGGGTCTGCCGGGATTTGGGCAACGCTGAAAACAGTAAACTGTGAAGGCTGAGCAATGAAGTTCAACAAAACGCTGTGGATTCTGTCCCTTGCCCCGCTCCTGGGGATTGCCCTGTTTGCCCTGTCAGGGCCCATTTCCCAGCCAGTGTCCTACCACCATTTTGCCGATGAACGGACTTTTCTGGGTATCAGAAACTTCGCCGATGTGGTTTCCAATCTGCCCTTTATGGTGGTTGGACTGTGGGGGTTGTATGCCGACAGGACAAGGCGTCTGAGCCATGACAACCCCGTGGGTTATCCGGTATACAGCCTGTTTTTTGCCGGTGTTTTCCTCACCGCATTGGGTTCAGCCTGGTACCACTTGCGCCCGGATAACCTGACCCTGGTGTGGGACCGCCTGCCCATGACCATCGGTTTTATGGCCCTGACTAGCGGACTGTTATCTGAATTCCTTGGCCGCGAATTGCAACAGCGCCTGCTTTATCCACTCTTGCTGGCGGGATTTGCATCTGTTTTCTACTGGCACTTCAGCGAGCAGGCCGGGCGCGGCGACCTGCGGCCCTACCTGTTGGTGCAGTTTCTGCCCATGGTGATCATTCCCCTGCTGGCCATGACCCACCAATCGCGATTTACCCGCAGCACGGACCTGGTTGCTGTGGTTGGACTCTACGGGCTGGCCAAGGGTGCGGAATTGCTGGACGGGGAAATCTATCAGCTGCTTGGCGTGATCAGTGGCCATTCCCTCAAACATCTGTTGGCGGCGCTGGCTGCCGCCATGGTGTTGCGCATGCTTTACAAGCGCAAGCAAAAGGAATAGCTACCACTTCATGTAAAATTTACCGCAAAAAAAGTGCCACCCCCCCACAGGGATGGCACTGTCGCTAGGCAAACGCTCAGGATGATTTATTGGCTGTCAGAACCAAACCGGTAGCGCAATTGCAGGCCATAGGTGCGCGGTTCGTTCCAGGTGTTGGTCTGGAAGCCGATGGCGGCCATCAGCGAGTTTGACCCCACCAGCCACTCGTCATCCAGTGCATTGCGGACAAATAGACTGGCATCAAAGGGGGTTCCCATCACATTTGACCAGTCAGCCCTCAGATTGACGTTGTCGTAACTGTCCTGATACCCGGTTTTCGCGGGGAAGACTTGCAGCGCCGAGTCGTCCAGCCACACACCGCTTTGGCGGTAGTACTCTCCGTAGAGGGAGACATTGCCGTAAGCCCCGTCCATGGGGACTATATAGCGCGCTCCCAGGGTAGCCTGGTGTTCCGGTGTACCGATAAACGGAGATTTCATATTGGGCAGCTGGACACCATTAATGGTCGGGGTAAAACCGGGCCACTTGGTGTAGCGGGCATCCGTCCAGGTGTAATTCACAAACAGCTGGACCTGTTCGCTCAATACAAACTGGTGTTCCATTTCAATACCGGTAATTTCCGCAGCGGCGGTATTGTTGATCTGGGTGATCACGCCACCGCCAGGCACCGGGATGGTTTCGCTGCGTTGAACATCCTCATACCAGCTGTTGTAGAACGCTACATTGCTGCGGGCTGAAACGCCGCCAATCTGCCAGTCGGCCTTGATGCCCACTTCAATATCATCGAGGGTTTCAGGGTCGTAGACGTCCCGCGTTCCCGGAATGCCCGCCGCCGCCGAGGTGCCGTTGATGCCACCCGGTTTGAAACCCCGGCGGTGGGCAAGATAGACCATCACCTCCGGATTGATCTGATAGTCGAGGCTGGCTGTCCAGCTGGGTGCAGATTCGCTGAATTTCAGCGGATTGAGAAGCGGACCCACCGTAAAGCCGTTGGGTCCTGGTATCAGCTGATAGGTTTTTTGCTGGTTCTTGCTTTCGGTGCGGCGATAGCCAGCGGTAAATTGCAAGCCTTGCAGCAGCACATCAGACAGGTCAACGGTGAACTGGCCAAAGATGCCGGTTTGTTCGTTCTCGGTGTCAGATGTGCTGGGGAACAGGAAGGTGGTATTGCCAATGGGGACCTGGAAGGCGTTGTTAAAGGTTAAAAAGATGGGCGGCGGATTGAATGAACTCTCAACCGTCTCATTGAAATACCCGAGGATCCAGCTGTGCTTGCCACCAATGTCGCCGAGGATCTGGAATTCATGGGTCAAATCATCACTGAAATCCGTTTCCTGCCTGCCGAAGGGTGCGGGTTGCTGGGGAAAGCCCACCAGATCGTAATTGTTGAAAACCACCCCATGGGGAAATTGTGATGCGCCGAACTCCCGAAGGGCGGTTGACTTGCGGATACGATTGACGCCGAAAATATTCTTCAGGCTGACATCACCCAAAAAGCCCAGCTCCCCTGCATTGATGGTAGTGGTGTTGATAATTTGCTGGCTGCGCCCCTTGATGGCACCCACCCTGGCGGTGAGATTTTTGCGAATTGAGCCGCCGCCCTCCACCCGGGCCAATTCTGTGTCCAGATCATTTTTCAGCTGGGAAATAAGACCAACCCGCTGGTTGAGGCAGGCATTGGCTGCAACGGGATCAGCGGGGTGCAAGACAAAGGCGCACAGGCCAAACGCAGATTGCCAGCCAACACCGGTTCCCGGTGTGGTATTGAACAGGGCGAAATTGTCGTTGACGGCGGCCAACACTGCCCCCGTTGGGGTTTCCTCGACATTGTTGGCTTGCAGCAAAGTATAGTTGTGCAGCCATTCAACGGGTTTGAAGTCAATTCCCAGGCGATAGGTTTCCCGGTGACGGTTGTCCTGGTCCTGGCCGGTGCTCTGGCTCTCGGTAAAACCGTCGCGACGGAGGATATTCACGGCGCCCCGAACCGCCAGTTTGTCCTCCCACAGTGGCACATTGAGGGCAGCGGATACTTCCCGCATATCCAGGTTGCCCAGCTTGGTTTCGATATAACCGCCCAGTTGATCATCGGGTTTTGTCGGCGAGAATAACACCGCTCCACCGGTACTGCTGCGGCCAAAGAGTGTTCCCTGGGGGCCCTTGAGCACCTGCACCGACTCCAGGTCAAACAATTGCAGATTGGTTCCCGCGAGTCCTACCCCCTTGAGGGGAACTTCCCCGTAGTACACCACAACCCCGGAAGCGCTGCCGAAGGTGGCCCCCTGACCACGGATAAAGTAGTCCACAGAAGTTCGTGTGGCACTGCCCTGGCGTACCGTCATGCCCGGTACATGGAGGGTCAGATCGTAGGGGTTTTCGATGGATTTTTCCCGCAGTGACTCGGTATTCATGGCGGTGACCGAGATGGGAACACTTTGCAGACTTTCTTCCCGTTTTCGCGCAGTAACAATGATTTCTTCAATCTGCGCCATGGCGGGGGATGTGAATAACAGGGTGCCGGTGGTGACGGTGATGGGAAGCAGAAGAACAGTGAGCAGCTTGCGTTTCATATGGTTAACCCTTCTCGTTATTGACGGTGTCAACCTCCTTGTCAAACCGTCTGTTGTCTTTGGATTGGTTTTTATATCAACAGCGATTGTTCCGGGTTTGGTGGTGTTGCTTTCCTCCTGGTCAGGTGTTTTGTTATGCGGCAACAGCTTCAGACCCGCTGGCCTGGGCGAACAGTATCAATGCCAGGTTGATAGCTGACAGGGCAGACAAACTGCTGAAAAATCGGGACTGATCGTGCTGGTGATGACGGTTCATTGTGGCTATGTACCCCTTTATCGTTATTGGTAAGAGTCTTGCTCAATGTAAATTCATGTAAGGGTCGCTGTGAGATAAAACCAATTTGACCTATATGTCAAGTTTGTTGATGAGATTATGCCGCGCCGGAAAAATATTTTTGCAGTTTCGCCCAGGGCTGTTGAAAACGGTTGATGTTGACCTATAGTCAAGGTTCCGACACCAAAATAACAAAATACCAATAACGCTATTGGCAGGGCAGGAACACCATGAAAATCCCCGGAATCATCCCCCTGGTTACACTTTTGCTCAGCCCGCTTGCCACCCAGGCGGCCCCTGAGCGCGGCAGTTGCGATCTTGTGAGTATCAAAGCCATGGCGCCAGCGGGTGCTGAAATTGACAGGGTCACGGCCATCTCTGCGCCGGTGCCACACTGTGAAGTGCTGGGTCATACCATCACCCAAAATCCCGGCCCCAACCGGGTGGAGTGGACCGTGATGCTGCCGGATCAAGGGTTCAAGAATCGCTACTATTTCATCGGTGAAGGGGGTGCTGCTGGCATAGTGCCGACGACACGGGCAATGGGTGACGACTTCGAAGCCACCTACGCCAACACCTATTCCGGCACCGAGGTGCAGCAACAGGAGCAAAAGCAGATTATGACCATGATCGCTGCCTCCTATGCCGGATTGGCGGTGCGCAGGATGGCGGAAGGCTTTGCCGTGGCGGGAACCGACACCGGGCACAAAGGATTTATGTGGGATTTTATGATTGATAATCCCGCCGCCAAATTCGATCATGGTCATCGCGGTGCCCATGTTTCCGCCGTGGCGACCCAGGCCATTACCCGCTCCTACTACGGCATGAAGGAGAAACTGTACCGCTACCATCTGGGCTGCTCCGGCGGCGGTCGAATGGGCGCCATGGCAGCCCTTCACCATCCGGGTGATTATGACGGCATTGTCGCCTCCACCGGGTTTGGCAAGGGCAACTCCATGTGGTTTCCCTGGATTATCCAGTACCTGGTGGAAAAGCCGGAGCGCTGGATTTCTCCAGCCAAGCTGGCATTTCTCGAGGGCAAGGTGAACGAGCACTGCGCCGGGCCGGATGGCCTGATTCGCGACCAGAAAGTCTGTGGCTATGATCTTGCTTCAGTGAAATGCAAGGGTGAGAGCAGCGATAGCTGCCTGACCCAGGATGAAATCGATATGGCCAGGCGCATCACGAGTCCTCACCCCGTAGGACCCGGTGAAGAGTCCGGTGGTTTTACCCTGACAAACCCCATCGGCTGGTCAGACTTTTTGATTGGCAGAACCCGTCCCGCCAGTGATGATCTGGAAAATCCCTGGGCGCCGGAGGCGTCACCCTCATCGTTCTGGATTGCCCAGAGCATTTTGCGGGGAGTGTATTTTAACGACGCCAATTTCAACATGCTCAGGGATCTCGATTTTGATAATCCCGGGCATCTGCAAACCCTGGCGGACCACCATGCCGACTGGGGCGCCAGCAGTCCGGATCTTTCCGCCTACAAGAAAGCCGGCGGCAAGTTCATTTTATGGGCGCCACTTGGGGAAAACGCTGTTCCCCCCTCAACAGAAACGGATTACCACGATCTCCTGGCAAAGACTGTACCGGACGTTGATTCCTTCTTCCGCACCTATGAAGTCCCTGGCGTGTGGCATTGTGCCGGTGGCCCGGGGCCGCAGGATTCCCCCGAGCGCTTCCTCGACAAGGTCATTGCCTGGGCTGAACAGGGTGAAAGACCGGATGGCATTGTCGTCAACGGGGTGATGGGATTCGGTGTGCCCAAAACTGCGCCTTCGCCTACCCGTACTGTGCTGGTGTGTCCCTATCCCCAGCAAGCGGTATTTGCGGCAAATAAAGGGGCATTCCCCTACGATGCGGCAAACTGGAAATGCCAGTGACAGCTGGCTGTTGCCAACACTGTAGGGAGATAGTTTACGGGAGATGGGAGTGTTCGTGCTTTTCCCATCTCCCATCTCCCTGCACCCTTCACATGCAGACCTGAATATTGACTTCCACAGTCAGTGAGAAACAGTCAGTGAGAAAAACTTTTGCGCATTTGCCCCCACTTGCTTAAGCTGTGGGTTCGCAACCACAAGGTTTTCCCATGCTCAACAAATCAAGTGACGCATTACAACGCTGGAAAGGTTTTGATCAGGCCATTGACCGCTGGCTCGACGAACGGCATGAGGTGATCATCATGCTCAGCGCCTTCGCGGACCGTCACGATTTAAGTCATGCAACCCCCCAGCTTGGTGATAAGCTGCAAGTCTTTATCGCGCTGTTGATTGATTACATCTCCGCCGGCCATTTCGAGTTTTATCAGCAATTGCTGGAAGAGGGCAGGGAGTACCAGGATGCCGGGGCAGTGGAAACCGGCGTCAGGCTGCTGAATATTATCAATATCAGCACCCAGCAGGCGCTGGAATTTGAAGCTAAATATGGTCCTTCGGCTGAGTTGACTGAGCTGTCAGCTGATCTGTCCGACCTGGCAGAAAATCTCGCCTCGCGATTTATCGCCGAGGATCAGATGATCAGCGTTCTCCATGATGCCCACCTGGCACGGAAAACCGGCTGAACTGGGCGATTTTCCCCAATGTTCATGTGTTGAACTTAATGATGTTGGTGAAGCCCAACACACAGATGGCCGAGTCTGCAATGCACCTTGTCACTCTTCGTACAGGGTTTCCCCAAACACTTTCTTCACATAAGCCGTATCAAAGTACTCGCGAATGCGGAAAATCAGACCGTTCTTGAATTCCAGCTTATGGTGGTAACTGTTTTTGTACAGTTTGCCATCCTTGAGTGTCATATTACCCACAGCCTCAACGCAGACCTTATTGCCTTCGGCTACAGTGTCGAGGATGGTGAGTTTTGCCGATGTGTGGCCACCCTCAGTTTTATGGGCAAGTTCGCGTACCCGCTCGTGGGGCATGTCCCCCTGACCGATAATCCACCAGCGGGCTTCGGGGTGGAAGTAGGCGTCGGCGCTGTCGAAATGGTTTTCAAACAGGGCGTGCATGGCCTTGATGGCGGTGGCGCGGTTATATTCAACATCCGACATGGTTAATTCCATCTTTTCCCGTCAGCAGCCGATAATTTCCCTGTCAGCACTGGCGGGGTAGATCGTCAGGGGCATGCGCTGCACCGTGGCGCCAAAATAATAGGCATTTCCGCCACTGTTGAGTTTGCGGGTGTAGCGTACAGGATATCCTGCGGCTTCGATGCCCTCGCGGGCCTGCTCCACATCATCCACCACAAACTCGATGGCGGCGAGGGGCAGCTCAAATTCCCCCAGCAGTTGCGGGTTGGCATTTTCCACCAGCTTGACCCTGTGTGATCCCACCACTGCATTCTCACCCAAACCAGCAGGATCCGTGGGGACAAAAGTCATACCGAACAGTTTATTGAGATCGGCGGTTACCTTGTCGATGCTGTCGACTATCAGGCTGACGCAGCCAATTTTGGGGTTTGGCGCGGCATCCAGTTCCCGGAAAGGACCGTCTGCACGCATCTGGGTTTCGTTGTCGCCTGCGGTGCATACCATCAGGGGCAGGCCATGGAAATCCCGGCCAAACAGATATTCCGAGGCGGCGGGAGCAGGCAGGAAATTGTTGACGATGGGTTCGTAGCCTGCGGCCCTGAATTTTTTGCGGGTCTTCTCCGCACTATCCACATCGATGGCCACTTCAATCAGGCGGCCATGGCTGGCAAAGGGTACCGGCTGATGGAGCTGGATGGGTTCGAGGCCGTGTTCACCAAAAGTGACGGTGATGGCGGGAAATTCAGAATCCAGGGAGGGTGAAACAAACCGGATGCCCAGCATGTCCCCCACGTCGCGGGTAAAGCTTTTCATATCGTCGGCGATAATGGCGATGCGGCAGAACTTCGGTGTGGCCATGGGGGTTCCTCCTGGGGCTTGAGGCGCAGTTTGCATGCTGGCGGCGGGAAGCAAGCAATGATTTTTATGTGTTCAGTTCAATGATTATTTTGGAACATCTGTATTATTTCCATTGTGGCCCCGAAATCGTTGCAAAACAAGGCCATTGAGAAAATTTGTCCTGCACCATCGCCCTTCTGTGTGCGATTCATACCCTGCTAACCTGCTACCAATGTCGCGGAACAAGCCATGCCGCTGCTGTGAACAAATAATAGCGAGTGTGTGCGTTCATCCCGTGGTCACCAGCAACCTCAAGGAGCCTGGACCCACCCCATGTCCACGGCAAGCGTATTTCCTATGGTTGTATCAATGTTCCCGCAGAATTCTTCAGCGCGTTGTCAGTGAGACATTCAAAGATACGGATGGCATTGTTTATGTGCTGCCTGAAACCCGGCCAATCCACAGTGAATTTGCCTCTTACTATGAAGTTGAGTAGCAACAATGGCTGACAGGGGGCGCTTGCCGACCTGTGTCATGGCAACCTGTGGCCCGCAGTCGGGCGTTGTGGAATTATTTGGCAAGCAAACCCGCTTTCTGGAGTCTCTGCATGATCCCATCACGCATTTCCCGGTAACCGTCAGCATTGGGATGAATGGCATCAGCCTTGAGGTTGTTGTCGGATAGCACCCGGGAAAACACACCGGCAATCAGAATAACTTCTTCTTCCTCCGCAAGTTCCCCATAGATTGGCGAGTCTGACAGTACGCCAATCCCCGCCCTGAAGACGGAAAATTCCGGCACCGCCAGGAGTGCGACGGTGGCACCGGACTGCTGGACCTGTTGCACGATGCTGCGCAAATCTTCCTTCACGGCCATTGTCGGGCGACGGCGCAGAAAATCATTGCCCCCCAGACCGATGATGACCAATGCAGGCTTGTGTTGCTGTAGCAATGGTTCGATACGGGATACGGCTCTTTGTGCGGTATCGCCGGGGGTACCGGCGTTGACGACATGCCAGCCGGTGGCAAGGGCGAGCAGGGCAGGGTAGTCCTGATCCTTGCCAGCTCCGGTGCCGTGGGTAACGCTGTCGCCAAAGGCGAGCACTGTGGTGCCTGGCAGCAGGGGTTCATGGTGGGATTTCTCGTCACAGCCTGTCAGCAGCAGTATCAGGGCTAGCAGTGGCAAATAATGTTTGATAGGTGAGGGCATGGCGGCGAGGCCTGTGGCTGGAGTATTGTTAAGGCTTACAGGGCGGAATAAAACAAGAGCCCACGCCAGTATCTTCGAACTGTAACAGGGTAGAGTTTATGGATCAGCGCAATACAGACAATAAAAACTGCGTATGGGAATGGTTTGAGCACGCGCTCAATGGTGAGCTGGATAAATCCATGGCGCTGCACAGCGACGATTGCCGCTTTTTTGTCTCCGGCGATATGCCCTATGGCGGCTGGATGGACAAGCCTGCCTACAGTAACCAGACCGGTGTGTTGCAACTGGACGGCCCCATCACCATGCGCTTTGGGGATATGGTGGCGGAGGATGACCGGGTCTGGCTGGAGGCGGAGAGTGAGGCGCTGCTGGTCAACGGCGCCCAATACCGCAACCACTACCTGTTCCAGTTCCGCTTTGCCGCAGGGCAGATTGTCGAGCTCAAGGAATTTGTCGATACCCTGCATGTGTACCGGGTGATTGATTCGGATGCGGTGAGGGGCGTGCCGCGCCCCCGGGATACCTTTGTCACCCGGGTAAGCCGCGAGTTGACCAGCAGGATGGCTCAGGATTCCCGATAAGGACTGTCACCGCGCCACATCGTGATAGACGTTTTGCACGTCGTCGTTATCGTTGAGCAGATCCAGCAGCCTGTTGAACTGGGCCAGATCTTCTTCCCCCAGGGAGGTGGTTTCCTTCGGTAAAAACTGGATTTCGTCCACATCAAAGTCGATCTCCCCGAAGGCGTCCGTCAGGGCCTGTTTGGCCTTGAAGTAGTCAGTGGGGGGGAAGAATACGGTGATCTTGCCATCCTCGTTTTCAATGTCGCTGACATCCACATCGTTCATCATCAGGGCTTCGAGCACGGCTTCCTCGTCGCTGCCATTAAACGCCAGGATACCGGAGTGGTCGAACATATGGATCACGGTGCCCTGGGTGCTGATCTTGGATTTGGATTTGGTGAAGGCCAGGCGCACATCGTTGAAGGTGCGGGTGGGGTTGTCGGTGAGGCAGTCGACAATCACCTTGCTGCCGCCGGGACCAAACCCTTCGTAGCGGGTGGGAGAGAAATCCTCACCGCCGCCGCCCTTGGCCTTGCTGATGGCCTTCTCGATCACATGGCTGGGCACCTGTTCCTTTTTGGCCCGGTCAATCAGGCCCCGCAATGACAGATTGCCCGCCGGATCGGCTCCCCCCGCCTTGGCGCACACATAGATTTCCCGGCCATAACGACTGTAGACCCTGGCCTTCATATCTGAAGTCTTGGCCATGGACTCTTTGCGGTTTTGATAGGCTCTGCCCATTGTGTTAGTACCTCTCGGGGGTGATCAAGGCGCGAATTTTAGCCACAAGTGGTTGTATTGGGAATTTTTTTGTCAGCACGCCCTGGCGCCATATTCAGTCAAGCGCGTCAGAGCGCTCTTCCCCACCAAACGCTTCCAGCAGTGCAGGTATGAAATTGGCAAACTCGCCCGTCATAATGGTGAAGTCCACATCAAACTGTTCGGCGGCGCTCTCGGCGTTGACTTCCCCCAACTTGTCGTTGATCAGGTCGCCAAAACTCAGGCGTTTTACCGTCAGTTCAGGGTCCACCATAAAGTCGATGCCACCGGCCCAGCTCAGGGCCAGTTTGTTGACGAACATTCCAGCTTGTAAGTGATTGCGGATGTCATCAGAGCCCAGGTCCTGATTCTTGCAGCGGATCACGGCGGTTTCGTCGGCACCATCGCGCAGTTCACATTCACCACCAATGGCAAAGTCTGCCGGTGCCTCGCCTGCCTTGAGCCAATGTGTCATGGTGTGCTGGGCGACGTTCTTGGCCTTGAGGGGAATCACCGGCAGGGTGCCGAGGGTGTCGCGCAGGGTGTTGAGCAACTCCTCTGCCCGGTTGTGGGAGCTGCTGTTGACCACCAACAGGCCCGCTTTGGGGTCGATATAGGCGTACAAGCGGCCAGTGCGGGTAAAGGCGCGGGGCAGCAGCTGGAAAATGATCTCTTCCTTCAGATCAGTGCGTTCCTTTTTGCCGGGTTTGCGGTCTTCCCTGGCCTTGATTTCGGCTATTTTCTCCTCCATGGCTTCATTCACTACGGCGGCGGGCAGTACCTTGTCCTGGCGTTGCAGGCAAACCATGATGTAGCCGTTGGCGGCATGCACCAGCAGGCTGCCATCGGTGCCGATGGGCGATACCCAGCCACGACTCGACATCTCCTGACTGCCGCAGGGCTTGAAGGCTTTTTCCGTGAGTATTAGATCGAGTTCTTCCGGGCTTTGGGTGAAAGGCTTGGTAAAGCGGTAGATCAGCAGATTTTTGAACCACATGGATAGGGTAACCTTTTGCCAGCGTCATTATGGAGGGCCGGGGATTGTAAGGCCTGCTTGCCCGGATGTCAGGTATGAGTTGTCAGGTATGAGTTGTCAGTTTGCAGTTGTCAGTTTTCAGTGATCAAAAGCGGTTATTTTTTGCAGCCTTGGCATCTGTTTGATCAGGTCCAACCCGTAAAGACTGACCATGTCGGCGTACAGCGGTGGATAAAAATCCATCAGGGCGTGGGGGTCGGTGAAGAAGAATTCCGACATGTAACTAAAGAATTCGGCATTCGAATCTTCCTGGATAATGGTGTTGAACACATCGTCATGGACGATATCGGCTTTGTGTTCGCGGCGATTTTGCAGGTGCAGCTCCAGCCCCTCTCTCAATCCGGGGGTGCTGTCACTGATGCCAAACATCATATCGAGGATATGGGCAAATTCATGGATGGCTATTTGCTGGCCGCTGTGGCGATGGATGGATTCATTGACCAGGTCTTCCGCATTCATGCGCACAGTGCTGATGCCAAGGGCATCGCCGCTGATGTCGGGGTCCATGGCTTCGTGCCCGAGCAGGTAAACCCAGCGGACACTGGCGAAGCAGCTAGTTTTTTGCGCACCGCCCACGAGAGCGGCATTGGCCCCCACCAGCCACTGTAGCCGTTGTAAATCCTCAGCGTCAGCTGATATGACAAATTGTGTATTGGCGCAGAATGTTGTCGTGAATTTCGCAACTACGGCTTGTTGCTGCCGGGTCAAATAGTGATAGATGTACCAGTTGTGGTGGAGAAAATCGTGCAGGGACTGTGGCGGGGCATTCATGGGCGGGATAGTTTTGCCACTCAATTGGATTGGGTTTAAATACCGGATTCCCACAGGGGAATCCGGTATTTACAGGGCTTAAATATAGGCGCGATAAGTCTCGATATAGTCCCCGTACACCTCGCGGATATCATCCTCGGTCAGGCCGAAATCTGCCAGGCTGTAGTTGTGCTTGCCGTGCTTGCCGGCTGGGTTTTCTTTCAGCCAGTTGCGCACGCCATCTGCTGCAGCCTGGGTGTAGTTCATACCAAAGTATTCATAAATACTGCCCACGGCCTTGACAGGATCAGCCACCAGATCCTTGTAGCGCATATCAAAGAAGGGCAGGTCGGGGTATTTGGCGCGGTATTCCATGGAGCGCACAATGCCATCGTGCCACAGGTTGAGGAATTCGCGGCCAAGCGCATGCTTGTCCTGATGATCATAGGCCTGGTTGCGGATTACCCAGATCAGCTGCGAGATGGAGGCGATCACCGTCACCGGATCGCGGTGAGGCTGCACGAAGATGGCATCGGGGTAAACTTTCAGCAGTTCTGGCAGGGCGTACATATGCTCCTGGATTTTCAGCACCCACTGCTTGCCGGGGGTTTTCCAGCTCAGGTGTTGCAGCCACATTTTGTGAACTTCGTAGCGGAAACTCAGGTCGGCTCCCAGAAACCACTGATAAAAACCGGGAATATTGCTCATCATCACCGGATTGGAGCTGTGGAATGAGGTGGTCATAAACGAGCCGCATTCCTGGGGGATCTTGGCGCCAATGGGGTGGGCCTTGAGCAGTTCGTCAATCTTGCCGCCAAATTCCCGCTCGATATAGGCGTCGAACTCATGAATGCGCGGATCGGTATCGAAGGTGGCGGCATCCGGCGGCGGAGAGGGGTTGGCGACCTCCCACATCAGCGGTGTACGCACAGCCGGGTCGCCGTCAATCAGGGCGTGCAGCAAGCTGGTACCGCAGCGGGGCAGGCCGAGGATAAACATTGGGCGCTCAATGACCACATCCTTGATTTCGGGGTAACGCTCACGGTCATCAGCGATGGCCTTGAGGCGGCGCAGGTCGTCGTGAATATTACCGAGGTTGCGCGCCCGACCATTGGCATTGAGGCCCTTGTCTTCACTGTAAGCCTTCAGAAGCGGTACCAGGCCCTTGCGTACATTCTCCCGCAAATAATCGTTAAGGGGATATTGGGCGAGGAGTTCATCGGCGCTGGGCAGCCAGGATGAGTGGCTGGTTGAATTATCGGGCATTGCATTCTCCATATGTTTTATGGTTGAAGGGGGTAGTTTGAGAGGGCAGGGTGGTAAACCAGCGCCGTTTTTACTGTGTTTAAAGGCTAATTGAACAAGAGCCTGGGGTTGGCCCCATTAAGGCGCCCGTTTTAATGGGGGGTAGTAAACTATAATTTACCCTGTACAGCAATCGTGTGGACCAACATCGTGGGACCAGTGCATGAAGAGTGCTGCACGTTGCAGCAGGGCGTCACAGGAAGCACATGGGTTTGGTTACGAATACCCGAGCATTTTCCAATCCATAAATGAGTCTGAAGCGGTGTGCGGCGTCAGCCGGTTCTCAGTGTCTGTTCATGAATGATTTTGAGGGGTTTTTAACGCTAATTGCCGCGTTTTTTGTTCCATGCTTTACCGTCGCAAAGTGATTCCCCTATGCACGGGGCCAATCCGGTGGCAGGACAAGATAGCGGTTTGCCGTGGGGTTGCTTGCCATTCCATCATTGCAGATCATCACAGGCTGCCTCTTTTCCTTCAACCGTTCTGCCATTTTCGTCCCAAGACTTTTGCCTGAGCTGAACGTTTGACTTTTCGGCAACAGCCACTGCTGCTTGTCCAGCAGATTCCAGCGGCAGTGGGGGTTGCTGGCAAGGAGTGCGGGCAGGTCGGCCAGGGGCAGCCATTCACCGCACAGATGATTCTGGTTGAAGGGGGAGGGCAGGGGGATCCTTTGCCGCCAGGGATGAAACAGCAAACCCTTGATCACACAGGCGCGCTGTTGCGCCCCTGGCAGTCCGGCCTTTTGCAGCCCTGTCAAGGTTTCTTCCCGGGCCGAGAGGGGCAGTTGATGACTGGTCAGGTGGGTAATCTTGTCAGCCAGACTGTCATCGGGGTTGGGTCCAATCCATTTTTGCAGACCGGTGCCGGGATGGTCGGGGTAGTAAAGGAAGAACTTGACGGCGATCTCCCCGTGGATGACTGTGTTGAGGTGATAGTCCCGAAACAGCAGGTCGAGAGCGCCGAGGGTTTGGCCGTTTTTCTGTATCGGCCAGTTGTGGGCCAACAGTTCGAATTGTGGATGGTGGCTGAGGTAGAAGGTCCACATGGCTTCGAAGCGTGCCCCAAGGCGCTTGTCTGTGAGGCCCGCCAGATGCTGTTGCAGGGGTGTGGGGTTGTGGTCGAGGGCGGCGAGTATCTCCCGTGCCCCGCGATCCTCGCTGCAGGGCCAGGGCAGGGAGGTGGCTGGCGGCAGCTGATCGACAATGGGTTCACTGAACAGGCACCAGCCCAGTTCCTGCACCAGGGGGTTGCGTGCGTTGCGCCAGTCAAAATTTCTCATTTGCAGCCAATTTGCTCCCATCTGCCATCTGCCATTTTCGAAACAGGCACCGGACAACCCTGCTGTGTATAATCCCAAGCCTAATGGATAACCGGCTTTCAGGGCTATGGCAAATTTTCGGCGCATCGGACTTCTCACCCGTCTGCACCTGGATCAGGTGACCGATACCCTCAATCACCTGGTGCGTTTTCTCAACAGCGCCGGTTGGCAACCCGTGGTGGAATCCAGTGCGGCGGATTTGCTGGAGCCAGGGAATTATGTGATTGAGGATCGGGATCTGATGGCCCGCTCGGTGGATCTGGTGGTTGTGATCGGAGGCGACGGCAGTATGCTCAGCGCCGCCCGGGATATGGTGGATTACGATGTGCCGCTGCTGGGGGTCAACCGCGGCCGCCTGGGGTTTCTCACCGATATTCTCCCCGACTCGGTGGAAGAGCGGGTTGCCCGCGTGCTGTCCGGCGAGTATGTGGTGTCTGATCGTTTTCTGCTGGATGTCAGCGTTACCCGCGGCGAAGAGCTGATCGGTGAAGGGCTGGCCCTCAACGATGTGGTGCTGCACCCCGGCAAATCGGTGCGGATGATGGAGTTTGAACTCTATATCGACCGCCAGTTTGTCTACAGTCAGCGTTCCGACGGCCTGATTGTCTCCACCCCCACCGGTTCCACCGCCTATGCCCTGTCCGCTGGCGGGCCGATTTTGCACCCGCGCCTCGATGCGCTGGTGCTGGTGCCCATGAATCCCCACACCCTCACCAGCAGGCCCATTGCCGTGCCGGGCAGCAGCTCCGTGGAAATTCGCGTCGGCGAGCGCAACGAACTGCACCCCCTGGTGACCTGCGATGGCCAGCGGGACATCGTGATCCAGCCCGGCGACAGTATCCGCATTCGCAAGAAGGACAAACCCCTGCGGCTGATTCACCCGGTGGATCACAACTTCTACAGTATTTGCCGTTCCAAGCTCGGCTGGGGCAGCCGTCTGGATTCCGGCGAACATATTGAACGGTAGCTGTGTTAAAGGTAGCTCTGCTAAAGGTAGTTATGCTGAATGTTAACCCGTTGAAGGTGGTTGTGGACAAAGGAATGCTTTATGGGTGAATGGATTAAAGTGGCGCAGTTTCACCGGGCTCTGGATCTGGATCTTTTGCTGCATCGCCTGTCCCAACGGGGCATAGACCACCGCATTACCCTGGAAGGGGACGAACAGGTTCTCTGGGTGGAGCCGCAGGCCCCCATTGCGGAAGTGACGGATATTGTGCGGGAGGTGGCCCTCACCCTGCCGCCCCGTGCTGCAGGTCAGGCGCCCGATCTGCTGACCCAATTGCAGCGCTCACCGGTAGTCGCCATTAGCCTGATACTGGGCATCCTTGGTGCCGCCATGGTGAATTGGCAGTTCCATTGGGTCCACTGGTTTACCTTCCAGGATTTCGCCGTGGTCAGCGCCCGTGAAATCCGCTTCTCCACTTTCGAGGCAGCCTGGCAGAACGGCGAATACTGGCGTCTTGTTACCCCGATTTTTATCCACTTCGGCATTTTCCATATCGCTTTCAACGGTCTGTGGATATGGGAATTTGGCCGCAGAATTGAAGCCATGGCAGGCAGCCTCCACTTGTTGATGCTGATTGTGGTGTCCGCCGTGGCCTCCAACTGGAGTCAGTACCTGTGGAGCGGCCCATCTCTGTTTGGCGGGCTCTCCGGGGTGCTGTATGCCCTGCTGGGCTATATCTGGATTCGCAACCTGATTCGTCCCCATGCGGCGCTGGCAATACCCAAGGGCATTATCATTTTTATGCTGGGCTGGCTGGTGCTGTGCATGAGCGGCATCGTCGATATCTTTATGCGCGGCAGTATTGCCAATGCCGCCCATGTCTCCGGCCTGGTGGCAGGCATGGTGTTGGGCGCCCTGTTTGGGGTGCTCGGCTCGCGCAAAGTCAACTGATGGTCTTTACAGGAACAGCGATGGACTACCAACAACTACTGAAATCCCTGACCCCCGATGTCTACGAAAACCTCAAGCGGGCGGTGGAACTGGGCAAATGGCCCAACGGCGAGCGCCTGACTGCCGAGCAGCGGCAGCATTGTCTGCAGGCGGTTATCGCCTGGGACAATCTGCACAAGCCGGAACAGGAGCGGGTGGGCTATATCCATACCGAAAAGCACGAGCACTGCGAAGACGACAGCGACACCACCGCGCCGGATGAAGCGCGCCCCATCAAGTGGTCCTGACGTGGCGGATCTGAACGGTGCTGCCATTGAAGCCGCTGGCCATCTGCAAAAGATGCGTGTGGCATTGCCTGAAACAGCAGGGGCTCCTGTCACCTACCAGCTGCCCCTCGATGCTCAGCGTCTGCCCCTCAACGCCCACATCGGCAAGCGCCTGAGCCTCCACTACGGCGGTATTATTCACTGTCACCACTGCGGTCGAAAAACCGGCAAAAGTTTTAACCAGGGCTACTGCTACCCCTGCTTTACCAAGCTGGCACAGTGCGACAGTTGCATCGTCAGCCCGGAAAAATGCCATTACGACCAGGGCACCTGCCGCGAGCCGGAATGGGGCGAGCGCCACTGCATGGTGGACCATATCGTCTACCTGGCCAACTCCTCTGGCGTCAAGGTGGGGATCACCCGCGAAAGTCAGCTGCCCACCCGCTGGATCGATCAGGGCGCCGTGCAGGCCCTGCCCATCATGCGGGTAGCCACCCGCCAGCAATCGGGACTGGTGGAAACACTGTTCAAGGCCCATGTGAAGGATCGCACCGACTGGCGCGCCATGCTCAAGGGCGGCAATGAGGCCGTGGACCTGGGGGCGCAGCGGGACAGCCTGTTTGAACGCTGCGCCGCTGACATAAGCCAGCTTCAGGCGCGTTTTGGCTTGCAGGCGCTTCAGCCTATCGCCGATGTCGCCCCCTTGGATATCCACTATCCGGTGCTGGAATACCCGAAAAAAGTCACCTCCTTCAATCTCGACAAGGAGCCGCTAATCGAAGGCTGCCTGCTGGGCATAAAGGGCCAGTACCTGATTTTTGACACTGGCGTGATCAATATCCGCAAATACACTGCTTACCATGTGGCGGTATCTGTTTTTTGAGTCTCTAGAGTTGCACGTTGCACGTTCTGCAGCGGGAGATGTGAGATGGGAGAAGTGAGACGTTTCACCTGCAATACCAAGTATCACCCTGCCAGGAGACATTCAATATGGCCCAGCGCGACAGCCAGCCGAAAACTATTTATCTGACAAACTATCGGGTGCCGGATTTTCTGATCGATAAAACCGATCTGGTGATCGAGCTGGGGGAGGCGCACACCCGGGTCAAGTCCACCCTCACCATGCGCCGCAACCCGGACAGCCAGGAGTGGGATATGCCCCTGGAGCTGCACGGTGTCAATCTTCAGGTACAGGCCATCGCCATTGATGGCGACCTGCTGGAGGAGGATGAATACACTCTGGGCGGCGGGCTGCTGACCATCCATCGTCCAGTGAGTGATCACTTTATCTTTGCCTCTGAAGTCATTATAAAACCTCAGGAAAATACCTCCCTTGAGGGTTTGTATAAATCCCGCACCATGTTCTGTACCCAGTGTGAAGCAGAGGGTTTTCGCAAGATCACCTTCTACCTGGATCGACCCGATGTGATGGCGGAATTCACCACCACCATCTTCGCCGACAAGGCCCGCTACCCGGTGCTGCTCTCCAACGGCAACCCGGTGGACCAGGGCGAAGAGGGCGCCACACACTGGGTAAAGTGGCACGACCCCTTCAAAAAACCCGCCTACCTGTTCGCCATGGTGGCGGGCGATCTGGCCCATATCGCCGACAGTTTCACCACTCGCAGTGGTCGCGCAGTGGATTTGCGCATCTATGTTGAGGCCAAGGATCTGGACAAGTGCGACTTCGCCATGACCGCCCTGAAAAAATCCATGGTCTGGGACGAGGAGGTCTATGGCCGCGAATACGATCTCGATATCTTTATGATCGTGGCGGTGGACGACTTCAATATGGGGGCCATGGAAAACAAGGGCCTCAATATTTTTAACACCTCGGCGGTGCTGGCCAAGCAGGAGATCACCACCGACGCCAGCTTCCAGAATATCCAGGCCATCGTCGCCCACGAATATTTCCACAACTGGTCCGGCAATCGCGTCACCTGCCGCGACTGGTTCCAGCTGAGTCTGAAAGAAGGCTTTACCGTATTCCGCGATTCCCAGTTTTCCGCCGATATGGGCTCGCCGGTGGTGAAGCGGGTGCAGGATGTCACCCTGCTGCGCACGTTGCAGTTTGCCGAGGATGCCGGCCCCATGGCCCATCCCGTGCAGCCTGCTTCCTTTATGGAGATTTCCAATTTTTACACCCTCACGGTGTACGAGAAAGGCGCCGAAGTGGTGGGCATGATCCACACCCTGCTGGGGCCGGAGCTGTTTCGCCAGGGTGCGGACCTGTATTTTGAACGCCACGATGGCCAGGCAGTTACCATCGAGGATTTTGTCGCCGCCATGGCCGAGGTCAGTGGTAGGGATTTCAGCCGCTTTATGCCCTGGTACCGCCAGGCAGGCACGCCCCGTTTGGATGTGACGTCCCACTACAGCGGGGCTGAAAAAACCTTTGCCCTCACCTTCAGGCAAAGCTGCCCAGCTACACCCGAGTGCCGTGACAAACAGCCCTGCCTGATACCCGTTGCCATGGGTCTGGTTGGAGACAAGGGTGATTTGCCGCTCTTTACTGACGGCGTTGATGGCGCCACTCATACGGTGCTGGAAATTACCGAGTCAGAACAGACAGTTATTTTCCGCGATGTGAATGTGCAACCCGTGCCCTCCCTGTTGCGGGGGTTTTCCGCCCCGGTAAAACTGTACTATGACTACAGTCGCGCCGAACTGCTCTTTCTGATGGCCAACGACAGCGACGGCTTTAACCGCTGGGAGGCCTGCAGCCAGCTGGCCCTGTCCATTCTCACGGATATGATTGAAGGTGAAGTGCGCGGGGAGCAGATCGACGTTGATCCCCGACTGGTCGAAGCCTTCCGCCAGGTGCTGGCGGATGACGGCCTCGACAAGGCCATGGTGGCGCTGCTGCTCACCCTGCCCGCCGAAGCCTACCTGAGCGAAAGGGCGGAGGTGATCCAGGTGCAGGCCATCCACAATGCCCGCCTGCGGGCGCGACAAACCCTGGCAACCCAACTGCAGGGAGACTTTACCCGTTTGTATCGCGACAATCAGGTGGCCGAAGCCTATCAACCCGAGCCGCACCAGATTGCCCGCCGCAGTCTGAAAAACATGGCCCTGGGCTATCTGAGTTTGTTGGATGACAGGCAGCTGCAACAGCTGGTCTTCAGTCAAGCCACAGACGCCGACAATATGACGGATATCCATGCCGCCCTGGTGTCACTGGTCAACTCGCCGGTAGCCGCCGCCGTGCCCATGGCCAGCGAGGCACTGCAACGTTTTTACGCCAAATGGAAGGACGAACCCCTCGCCGTCAATCTGTGGTTCCAGATTCAGGCCGGGGCCATGCTGCCCGGCGGTCTTGAGCGCGTACAGCAACTGCTCGGCCACGAAGCCTTTGATATCCGCAACCCCAACAAGGTGCGCAGTGTGCTCGGGGTGTTTTGCAGCGCCAATATGGTGAATTTCCACCGCGAAGACGGCGCCGGTTACCGCTTCCTGGCAGACAAGGTGATCGAACTCAACCGCCTCAATCCCCAGGTGGCCTCGCGCCAACTCACGCCCCTGACCCGCTGGCGCAAATATCCCAAGGCTCAGGCAAACATGATGACCGCAGAATTGCGCCGCATCATCGCCGAGCCGGATTTGTCGCCGGATGTCTTCGAGATTGCGTCGAAAAGTCTGGCGGAGATGGACCAGCGTTGATTGACAAGGGCTGACTGCTTACAGCTTGATGCAAATCAATGGCAGGGTGGTCTGGAGCAGGCAGTATGCTCCCTGTGGTGATCTCATGGAGCCACACCTTTATCTCTGATCTTCAGGGGGCCGAAAGGCCCCCTTTTTTGCTTCAGGTTTTTTTGTCTGGGCGTTTCCCGGTGTTTTGGGGGGGCGATAGACCGTTTTACTTCGGCAAAACCCTGATCAGGTACCGTTCGTCACACTGGCCACTTCCTCTTTGCTGAGGGCGCGGTATTCCCCTTCCGCCAAATCGGGGTCGAGCACAATGCCGCCGATGGCTTCCCGGTGCAGTTCCTCCACATGGTTGCCCACGGCGGCGAACATGCGCTTGACCTGATGGTACTTGCCCTCGCTGATGGTCAGGCGCGCTTCGTTGGCGCAGATCAATTCCATGCGGGCGGGTTTGGTGCGGGCCTTTTCGCCGTCGAGCATCACCCCGCGCTCAAATTTTAGGGCGGTGTCAGCGCTGATATCGTTGGCGGTGCAGACATAATAGACTTTCTCGCACTGGCGGCGCGGGGAGGTGACGGCGTGGTTCCACTGGCCGTCATCGGTGATCAGCACCAGGCCGGTGGTATCGATATCGAGACGCCCGGCGATCTGGAACTTCTCCAGTCGCGGTTCATCCAGCAGGTCAATCACCACAGGATGTTCCTTGTCCTTGGTGGCGCACACATAGCCGCGGGGCTTGTTGAGCATAAAGTAGCGCGGCCCCGGCGCTGACAGCAGCAGATCATCCAGCACCACCGACTGGTCAGTGCGGATAATCAGGGACGGATCCTTGATGACTTGCCCATCGACACTCACCAACCCATCCCGGAGCAGTCGCTTGACATCCTTGCGGGAATAATCGGTGGTTTGGCTGATAAATTTATCGAGGCGCATGGGGTTTGATCTGATTCAAAAACACTAGAAAAACACGGGTGAGCGGTAAAACGCCACCGTCAGCATATAGCCAAATACAGCAATGGCCAGCAGGGCAAAGATTCCCCGTTGCAGGGGTGTTTTGCCGCGCTTGATGGCCATGGTGCCGAGCAGAATGTAGGCAATCAGGGCGAACAGCTTGGCTGTCAGCCAGTGTTGCTGGACGGGATACTGTCTGCTGGCCACCGCTAAATAAACTGCGCTGGCCAGCAGCAGGGTGTCGACAATATGGGGGAGAATTTTTACCCAGGTTTTTTGCAGTACAGGTGATTCAAACACCGACCAGATGGCGCGCACCATAAATAACGAAATGCTCACCAGGGCAAAAGTGATATGGGCCATTTTGATGGTGAGCCAGGTTTCCATAATGTCTATACCCCCGGAAATACAGTCCCTAGTTAATAACACCCGTAGTGCGCACCCGTCTTGATTCCTTTTCCACCGGTGTGCTGGCCGCAGCCCGCCTTGTGGTAATCGCTGCGTCGATAATGTTTTTGAGAGCGATCAACAGGCCCACCACGATAAATGCCCCCGGAGGCAGGATGGCCAGCAGCAGCCCCCCCTGGCCTGCGCCGAACAGATCCAGTTTCCAGCTGGACGCATCCGGGCCGAACAGCAGCTGCATATTGGCGAACAGGGCGCCGGTGCCGATGACTTCGCGGATGGCGCCGATTACCACCAGCACCAGGCCAAAACCCAGCCCCATCATGATGCCGTCCAGCAGTGAGGCTCCCACGGGATTTTTGCTGGCAAAGGCCTCGGCGCGGCCGAGAATGGCGCAGTTGGTGACGATCAGGGGGATAAAAATGCCGAGGATCTGGTACAGCTCGTAGGTGTAGGCCTTCATCATCAGTTCAGTGCAGGTGGTAAAGGTGGCGATGATCATCACAAACACCGGGATGCGCACCGCGTCGCTGACCTGGCGACGAATCAGTGACACCACCAGGTTGGAGCCGCCCAGTACCAGCAGGGTAGCCAGGCCCAGGCCGAGGGAATTTACCACCGATCCGGATACCGCCAGCAGCGGACAGAGTCCCAATACCTGCACCAGTGCAGGGTTATTGGTCCACAGGCCGTTGCGGGTTATTTCGCCATAGCTGATATTACTCATGGGGTTGCTCCGCTGCCTGGCTGATTGGCTTGGTAGTTTTCTCCACCGGGTTCGGTTTGCTTGCAGGGCTGGCCTGCTTGAGCAGTTCATCCCGGTGTTCCCGGTAAAACTGTAGTGTATCCCTCACCTTGTGCACCACGGCCCTGGGCGTGATGGTGGCGCCGGTAAACTGGTCGAAGATGCCGTCATCCTTTTTCACTGCCCACTGTTCCCTTGGGGGGGAGTCCAGGGAAAGGTTATTGAAGGACAGTATCCAGGGATGCTTGCGCAGTTCAACCTTGTCCCCCAGTCCTGGCGTTTCCCGGTGGGCCGTCACCCGCACTGCGGCTATTTTTCCGTCGACGCCAATGCCGACAATCATGCTGATATCGCCACTGTAACCATCAGGGGCCACGGCGGGAATAATAAAACCCGTGACCTGTCCGCCCCTGCGCACCACATGGATATCAGCGGGCTTCTTCAGGCCCAGGGTTTTGAGATAGGGAGCTGGAATTGGCAGGGTGTCATCCAGCAGATTGTTGTCGTGCAGCTGGGCGGGAAAAATCTCCAAAAGGGTTTTCTGGGCGGCTTCCCGCTCGGCGGCGCTGATGGTGTCGCGGGTGCCCAAATAGGTGCTGGCCAGCAGCAGGGCGGTAACCAGGGCAAAAATGCCCAGCACCAGGCTGTTGAAACCGATGGAGCGGGTCAACATGGTTTTTGCTCTTCTTGAACCATTGTCAGCATCATGGTTTTTTCTCTGTGGCCTTGCGTCGTTTGTCGTGGCCGTAGGTGCGCGGCAGGGTGTAGTTGTCGATCAGCGGTGCGGCAAAATTCATCAGCAGCACGGCAAAGGCCACCGCATCGGGGTAGTTGCCCCACACCCGGATGATATACACCAGCAGGCCGATACCGGCGCCGTAGATCAGGCGACCTGTGGTGCTGGCGGCGGAGGTGACCGGGTCGGTAACAATAAAAAAGGCGCCCAGCATGGTGGCGCCGCTGAGCAGGTGCATCAGGGGAGAGCCGCCGCTGGTGGAACTGCCGCCGTCATAGAACAGGGCCGCCATCAGGGTCAGGGCGGCCAGCATGGCCACCGGCGCGTGCCAGGTAAAAACCCGCTTGTAGAGCAGCCAGACTCCGCCAGCCAGAAAGCCCATGTTGACCCATTCCCAGCCATAACTGGCGATTTCCGCCCGATTGAACAGGGGTTCCTGCTGGTGAATCTGCGCCACCAGCAGGCCGCTGTGGTGCTTGAACGCATCCAGGGGCGTGGCACCGGTAAAGGCGTCTACCGCCACTTGCGGGGAACCCGGAATAGGGAAAACGATTTGCAGCGACTGCCACAAGCCGGGCAGCGAGACGCCTTCATCAAGCAGGTCGCGGGGGGTAATCCAGGTGGTCATCTGTACCGGAAAGGAAATCAGCAACACCACATACCCCACCATGGCGGGGTTGAAGGGGTTGAATCCCAGCCCTCCATACAGGTGCTTGGCAATGGCAATGGCAAACACCGTGCCGATCACCACCAGCCACCAGGGGGCGAGGGGAGGCAGTGCCAGCCCCAGCAGCACAGCGGTCACCAGAGCGCTGCAATCCCGCAGGTAGAAAATCACCGGGCGCTTGCGCGCTGCCACAATCGCCGCTTCGCACGTCACCGCCACGGTGCTGGCAAGGAGAATATTGATCAGGGTGCCCCAGCCAAAATTCCAGGTAAGGGCCACGAGGCCGGGCAGGGTGGCGAGTAGCACATAGCCCATCACTGTGGATGTGTTGAGGGGCGAATGGCCGTGGGGCGAAGAGGAGCGGGCAAATACCATGGCGCTTATTGACCCCTCGGCGGGTTGTTTATTGGCTGGCTATTGAAAGGCTGGTCATGCAGTCTCTGGCTATTAAGTGCCTGGCGCTGTTGAGCGGTCTCGGCGCGCTTGCCCTGGAGCTTTTCGAGGGCGTTGCGCAGGGTGTCGATGTGCTCGGCGTTATCCGCCTCCGCCTGGGCGAGTTTTTCCCGGGCCTTGGCAATGCGCTGGTCGAAGGATTCGAGGGCAGCGTCAAGTTTTTCCAGGGGGCTGAGGGCGGCCATGGCCTCGGCTTTTGCCTGGGCGCGGGCGATGGCTGCCGCGGCGGCGTCCAGCTCGGGTTGAGCAGCGACAGGCTGGTCATCGGTATCCCGCAACTCAGCCAGCTCCTGCTGTGCCTGGGCGAGTTTTTCGCGCTGTTTTTCGAGGCCCGTGCGCAAGGCAGCGATGATCGCTTCGTCGCTGGCTTCGGCGATTTTAGCCTCCGTGGTGGCCATGCGTTGCTCAATGCTGGCGATGTTTTTTTGCAGTTGCTCGCGGGGCGACGCCTGTAGTTTGTCAACAACTGCAGCAACGCCAGAGGCATTGACCAGCTCCACCAGCTTGCGCTCTGCTTCCGCCAGTTTGAGCCGTGCGTCCTCGACTTTGGCGCGCAGTTTATCCAGTTGCTCCGCTTCATATTGTCCACTTGCCGCTTCGGCAAGCTTGGCTTCGGCCACCTGAACACGGTTTTTTGCTGTCTCGATACTGCGCTCTATTTTTGCCTGCTGTTCTTCAGGGGAAATTGCGGTCTGGCGCGCGGCGGCGCGAGCCATGGCGGCCTGGATCATATCGTCCACGCTGTTGGCGGGGGCAGGTTGTTCACCGGGAGTTTCAGCCGCTGGCAATTCAGGGGAACTGTTTACCTTGGCTTGGGCAGCTTCTGCGGCCAGGCGGCGGGCTTCGCGCCTGGCAGTTTTTTCGGCTTCGGCTTTTTCCAGGCGCTCCTTGTGGAATTCAAAGCGCAGGCGGGCGTGGTCGGCTTTGCGCTTCTCGGCCTCAACCTTGCGGATTTCGCCCTTGCCTGCCCGGTAATACTGCACCAGGGGGATATTGCTGGGGCACACGTAGGCACAGGCGCCGCACTCGATGCAGTCAAACAGGTTGTGGGCTTCGAGGCGTTCGAGGTTCTGCGATTGTGCATACCAGAACAGTTGCTGGGGTAGCAGGCTGGCTGGGCAGGCTTCGGCACACAATCCACAGCGGATACAGGCCTGGGCCGGGGGTGCGGGGGGGAATTCCCTGCGGCTGCCCGCCAGAATGCAGTTGGTGGACTTGATCACCGGCACGGAGGTGTCCGTCAGGGTAAAGCCCATCATGGGGCCGCCCATCACCAGCCGCCCGCACTGCTCCCGGTCAAAGCCGTTGAGTTGCAGCAGGTGGCTGATGGGGGTGCCCAACAGTACCTCAAAATTGCCATTGCTGGCGCAGGCCTCACCGGTGACGGTGGTTACCCGGCTGATCAGCGGTTCGCCAAACTGGATGGCGCGGTACACCGCCAGGGTGGTGCCGACATTCTGGCAGACAATGCCGAGATCGGCGGGCAGTCTGCCGCTGGGGACTTCCTTGCCGGTGAGAATCTGGATCAGCTGCTTTTCGCCACCGGAGGGGTATTTGGTGGGGAACTCGATGACCTCTATGCCACTGTTGCGGGCCGCAGCTTCCAGTGCTTCAAAGGCTTTGGGCTTGTTGTCCTCAACGCCGATCAGCAGGTTGGCGGGGTTGCCGAGGATATGGGCAATGATCTTCACACCCGCAATGATTTCCTCCGCCCGCTCCTGCATCAGGATGTCGTCGGCGGTGATATAGGGTTCGCACTCGGTGCCGTTGATGATCAGGGTGTCGATGGGCTGTTTGGGGCCGAGTTTGACTGCGGAGGGAAAACCCGCGCCGCCCAGCCCGGTAATGCCGGCATCGCGGATCAGGCCCAGCAGTGCGGTGGGGCTTGCGGCGCTGTAATCCTCCACACCGTGGTGGGTGCACCACTCCTCGCGGCCATCGGGCACCAGCATGATGCAGGGCGCATTCATGCCGGAGGGATGGGGGATGGGGTGGTCCTCCATGGCGCTGATGGTGCCCGAGGTGGGGGCATGGATGGCGGCGCTGATAAACCCTGCCGGTTCCGCCAGCAGCTGGCCCTTCAGCACCCTGTCGCCAACACTGACCACCGGTTTGGCGGGTGCACCGGCGTGCTGGTTGAGGGGCAGGATCAGGCGCTCGGGCAGCGGCACGGTGGCAATGGCGCTGCGCAGGGACTGTTTTTTGTTTTCCGGTGGATGAATGCCGCCGGGGATATCCCAGATTTTTCTCATGCCGCGCGGTTTCCTGTTGTGGCGGTGGCGCGGTCAGTGGCGATGATATCGGCGGAGCGCAGCCCCTTCAGGCGTTTGTCGATGGGGGCAGGGATGTCCCACTTCCAGTCCGCCAGAGTTTTGTCCACGGGCAGCATATCGATGCAGTCCACCGGGCATGGCTCCACGCACAGATCGCAGCCGGTGCATTCGCTGGCCAGTACGGTGTGCATTTGCTTGGCGGCACCGAGAATGGCATCCACCGGGCAGGCCTGGATGCACTTGGTGCAGCCGATGCATTCCGCCTCGCGGATAAAGGCAACTTTCTTGACATCGCTGACATCGCCTGCTTCGCTGTCCAGCTCCGGGGCTGGTACGTCCAAAAGGGTCGCCAAGGCGTTGACGGTGGCCTGTCCACCGGGCGGGCATTTGTTGATGGCATCGCCATTGGCAATGGCCCCCGCATAGGGGCGGCAGCCGGGGTAGCCGCACTGGCCGCACTGGGTTTGGGGCAAGAGGGCGTCGATGCGCTCGACGATGGGATCACCTTCCACCCTGAACTTGATGGCGGCAAAGCCAAGGATGGCGCCAAACACCAGCGCCATACCCACCATGGCGAGCAGGGCGGCGAGCAGCGGTTGCTGGAGAATCGTCGTCAGCATGATCTATACCAGTCCGCTAAAGCCCATAAACGCCAGGGACATCAGCCCGGCGGTGATCATGCCGATGGCGGCGCCCCTGAAGGGCAGCGGCACATCCGCCACCGCAAGGCGCTCGCGCATGGCGGAGAACAGTATCAATACCAGGGAAAAGCCCAGCGCCGCACCGAAACCGTAGAGGGATGAATGGAAAAAGCTGTTGCCCTTGGCGGTGTTTTGCAGGGCCACACCCAGCACAGCACAGTTAGTGGTAATAAGGGGCAAAAACACCCCAAGCACCCGGTACAGCAGGGGGCTGGTTTTTTCGATAAACATCTTGGTGAACTGCACCACCACGGCAATGACGAGGATAAAGGCGATAGTCTTGAGGTATTCAAGGCCGAGTGGAACCAGTATCCAGGTGTTGACCAGATAGCTGGAAATGGCCGCCAGGGTCAGTACAAAGGTGGTGGCGCTGGACATGCCAATAGCGGTTTCGAGCTTGTTGGAGACCCCCATAAACGGGCACAAGCCGAGAAACTGGACCAACACAAAGTTGTTCACCAGTACCGCGCCCACGAGAATGATGGCTATGTCTTGCATAATTATGCGCCCTCTCTGCCTCACCGGATTGTGTGGTATTGGCACTTATTGGGAAAATTCGAAAAAGGTGTATGGGTTAGCGGTTTTGCTTATTAAGGGCTTTGGGTCGGACGTCTGACGCAAAAGCAAAAGCTGCAACGAAGCCCGGACCGATTTTGGCGTCAGACGTCCAGCGTCAGACCCCGTTCTCTCAAACAACCCTCATCCCCGGCACCGCGCCACTATCCGGCTCCAGCAGATAAATTCCACTCTTGTCCCCGGCGGCCAGTACCATGCCTTCGGACAGGCCGAACTTCATTTTTCTGGGGGCCAGGTTGGCCACCATGACGGTCAGGCGGCCTTCCAGATCTTCCGGTTTGTAGGCGGATTTGATGCCGGAGAACACAGTGCGGGTTTCGCCGCCGATATCCAGGGTCAGTTGCAGCAGTTTGTCGGCGCCCTCAACTGCTGCCGCTTTGACGATGCGGGCGACGCGCAGGTCCACCTTGATAAAGTCATCAAAGTTGATTTCCGCTGCCAGGGGCTCATCCGCCAGTGGGCCGGTTGAGCTGGGGGGTTCTTCAGAAGGCAGTGCTGTGCGGCTGGCGTTGAGCATGGCGTCGACCTTGTCCTGTTCCACCCGTTGCATGAGCGGGATAAAGGTATTGATACGGTGATCGAGCAGGGGCTGGATATCGCCCTGCCAGTCGAGCCTGTCATTGAGAAACTGCTCGGCATTGGCGGCCATCTCTGGCAGCACGGGCTTGAGATAAATCATCAGCACCCGGAACAGGTTGATGCCCATCGAGCAGATGCCTTGCACCTCCGCCTCGCGGCCCGCCTCTTTCGCCACTTTCCAGGGTTCCTTGCCTGCGATGTATTCGTTGGCGGCGTCAGCGATGGCCATGATTTCCCGCACGGCGCGGCCAAACTCGCGGTTTTCGTAGGCTTCGGCGATGGAATCCGCCGCGCCCACGGCCTTTTGCCACAGCGCCGGCTCGGCAATGGTGTTTGACAGGATGCCGTCGTGGCCTTTTTCGATAAATTTCGCACAGCGGCTGGCGATATTCACCACCTTGCCCACCAGGTCGCTGTTGACCCGATTGAGAAAGTCCTCAAGGTTGAGATCGAGATCTTCAATACCCGACGACAACTTGGCGGCAAAGTAGTAGCGCAGGTACTCCGGGTGCAGATGGTCGAGGTAGGTGCGGGCGTTGATAAAGGTGCCGCGCGATTTCGACATCTTCTTTCCGTTGACCGTCAAAAACCCGTGCACGCAGATGCGCGTGGGGGTGCGGTAGCCCGCGTCCGACAACATGGCGGGCCAGAACAGGGCGTGGAAGTTGACGATGTCCTTGCCGATAAAGTGGTACAGCTCGGCGCTGGAATCCCTGTTCCAGTAGGTGTCAAAATCAATCCCCTCGCGGTCGCACAGGTTCTTGAAACTGGCCATATAGCCGATGGGGGCATCCAGCCATACATAGAAGTATTTGCCGGGAGCATCGGGAATTTCAAAACCGAAGTAGGGGGCATCGCGGCTGATATCCCATTCCTGCAGACCGCCGTCGAGCCATTCGCTCAGTTTGTTGGCGATTTCCGTGGGCACGTGACCGGCGCGGGTCCACTGCTTGAGGAAGTCGGTAAAAGCGGGCAGGTTGAAGAAGTAGTGGGTGGACTCTTTCTTGATGGGCGTGGCGCCGGAGATGGCTGATTTGGGATTGATCAGGTCGGTGGGCGCGTAGGTGGCGCCACAGGCTTCGCAGTTGTCGCCATACTGGTCATCGGCCCTGCACTTGGGGCAGGTGCCCTTGATATAGCGATCGGCGAGGAACAGGTTTTTTTCCGGGTCGAAGGCCTGGGTGATCTCGCGGGTAACAATATTGCCGTTGGCCCGCAGTGCTTTGTAGATTAGCTCGGAAAAGTGGCGGTTCTCTTCCGAGTGGGTGGAATGATAGTTGTCAAAATTGATCAGAAAACCGGAAAAGTCCTGTTGATGCTGTATCTTGACCTGCTCGATCAGCTGCTCGGACGTGATGCCAAGCTGCTCTGCCTTGAGCATGATGGCAGTACCGTGGGCATCGTCGGCGCAGACGTAGTAACATTCGTGCCCGCGCATCTTCTGGAAGCGGGTCCAGATATCTGTCTGGATGTATTCCACCAGATGCCCCAGGTGTATATCCCCGTTGGCGTAGGGCAGGGCGCTGGTAACGAGCATTTTGCGGCGTTCAATCATGGTATTTACGGTCCGTCTGTGGCGGTCGGGGCGCAGTTCCCGAGGGCTTGAATTGCCTGGCTGCACCCGCGAAAAGGCCGCCACTATAGCGGTTTCCCCATTGTTTTTCATCAGGAGTCAGGAATGTCAGAGTCAGCATCGGCAGCGGGCCTCGCCGGTATCAAATACATTGTGGCCGTGGCATCCGGCAAGGGCGGGGTGGGCAAATCCACCACCGCCGTCAACCTCGCCCTGGCATTTGCCGCCCTGGGCAAATCCACGGGTTTGCTGGATGCCGATATTTACGGCCCCAGCCAGGCCAAGATGCTGGGTATTGAAGAGGATGTCAGGCCGCGCATTGTCGATCAGAAGTACATGAAGCCGGTGCGCGCCCACGGCATAGGCTCCATGAGCATGGGTTACCTGACCACCGACAACACGCCCATGGTGTGGCGCGGTCCCATGGCGGGCGGGGCGCTGATCCAGATGCTCGAGCAAACCCTGTGGGGTGAGCTCGATGTGCTGGTGGTAGACATGCCCCCCGGCACTGGCGATATCCAGCTGACCCTGGCGCAGAAAGCTGCCGTATCCGGGGCAGTTATCGTGACTACTCCGCAGGATATCGCCCTGCTGGACGCCCGCAAGGGCATCGAGATGTTCCGCAAGGTCAATATTCCGGTGTTGGGCATCATCGAAAACATGGCCATGCATATCTGCTCCAACTGCGGTCATGTGGAGCATATCTTCGGCGAAGGCGGCGGCCTCAGAGTGGCCGGTGAATACCATGTGCCCCTGCTGGGATCACTGCCGCTGGATCGCCGTATCCGCGAAGAGACCGACAGCGGACACCCGACTATGGCCCGTGACCCCAACGGCCCAGTCGCCGCCCAGTACCTGGCCATTGCCCACAAGGTGGTGGATGCCCTGGAAGGGTTGGATAACAGTGGGCCAGAGATAGTTTTTGAGTAGGCTTTGGGTCTGACGTCAGACGTCCGACCTTTGAGATAAAGGAGCACCCATGCAAACCTGGCAACAAAGCATCGAACTGCACTCCAGCTCAGCCAGACAGGCCGTCTCGTCAATTCGCGATGGCGAGTTTGTCTGGTGCCACTCCATGGGGGCTACGCCCTATGTGCTGCTGGCGGGGCTGGTGGAGCACGCCCGTGAGCACCGCGATATCCAGTTGATGCAGCTGCATACCGAGCATTCCGAAATGCTCACCCAGCCGAATATGCAGGGCCACCTGAAAAACCGCTGCTTTTTTGTCAGTGGCTGTACCCGCAACACGGTCAATGAGGGGCGCGATGAATTTGTGCCCATCTTCCTGTCGGAAATTCCCAAACTCTTTCGTCGCGGTGAGCAGCGGGTGGATACCGCCCTGATCCAGGTGTCGCCGCCGGATGCCCACGGCAATTGCTCCCTGGGTATTTCTGTGGAGGCAACGCGGGCTGCGCTGGAGGTGGCGGGGCGGGTAATCGCCCAGATCAATCCCGAGATGCCCCGCGTTCACGGTGAAAGCTTTGTGCACTATTCCCGCTTTGACGCCATGATTGAGGCGCAAAGCCCGCTGCCGGAAATTCATCCGTCACAACCGGGGGAGGTGGAGCGCCTGATCGGTGAACATGTGGTCTCCCTGATCCGCGACGGCGACTGCCTGCAAATGGGCATTGGCGATATTCCCAATGCGGCGCTGAAGTTTCTCACTGGCCACAAGGATCTGGGCATTCACAGCGAGATGTTTTCCGACGGACTGATCGATCTGTACAACGCCGGGGTTATCACCAACCGCAAAAAGCGCAAGTATCCGGGCCGTATTGTCGCCACCTTTGTGCTGGGCACCCGTCGCCTTTACGATTTTGTCGACGACAATCCCGATGTGGTGTTGCTCGATACCGAATACGTCAACGACAGCATGATCATCCGCCAGAACAACAACGTGGTGGCCATCAACAGCGCCCTGCAAGTGGATCTGACCGGACAGGTGTGCGCCGATTCCATTGGCCCCAGGATTTATTCCGGTGTTGGTGGCCAGGTGGATTTTATTCGCGGTGCGGCGTTGTCAGAAGGCGGGCGCGCCATTATCGCCATGCCCGCCACTGCCGCTGGCGGCACCATCTCCCGCATCAGCGCAGCCCTGACGTTGGGTGCCGGTGTCGTCACCACCCGCGCCCATACCCAGTATGTGATTACCGAATACGGTATCGCCAATTTGAGGGGCAAGTCCCTGCAGGAGCGGGCACGAGCCCTGATCGCCATCGCTGCACCGCAGTTTCGCGAGCAGCTGGCGCGGGAGGTGCGGGAGCTGTGGGGGTATGGTGTTTAAAAAGATGGAGGGTCTGACGTCGGAAGTCTGACGCTTTAGAAGCAAACAATCCCAAGTGGATAATTGATGCGTCGGCAAAACCCCTGCAAAGAGCGGCTTTATTTTTGGCGTCAGACGTCAGACCCTTTCAAATCCTGTTCACCGGAATCTTCAAATACACCACGCCATTATCTTCCGCCGGTGGCATTTCCCCGGCGCGGATATTTACCTGTATCGACGGCAGTATCAGGCGCGGCATATCGAGTGTCGCGTCGCGGGCTTCGCGCAGGGCGACAAATTCATCTTCGCTGATGCCGTCATGCACATGGATGTTGCTTCGCTTTTGCTCTTCCACTGTGGTCAGGCATTGATGGTCGCGATCATTGGGTGGGTAGTCGTGACACAGGTAAAGGCGCGTATGGGAAGGGAACGACAGCAGTTTCTGAATTGACCTGTACAGGGTTCTGGCATCGCCGCCGGGAAAGTCGCAACGAGCTGTGCCGCCGTCTGGCATAAACAGGGTGTCGCCCACAAAAATGCTGTCGCCGATCAGCCAGCTCATATCCGCCGGGGTATGCCCTGGAGTATAGATAACCATGGCTTCCAGTTTTCCGATGCGAAAGGTTTCACCATCCGCAAACAGGTGATCGAACTGGGAGCCATCCGTTAAAAATTCCCGCTCCAGATTGAACACATCGCGGAATATTTTTTGCACATCGCGAATTTTTTCGCCAATGCCGATTTTGCCCCCCAGTTGATCGCGAATAAAGGGCGCTGCGGACAGGTGATCGGCGTGGGCATGGGTGTCCAGAATCCACTCCAGGGTGAGATTGTTTGCGCGAATAAAAGCCACCAACCGTTCTGCCCCCGCTGTGGAGGTGCGGCCCGATTTCGGATCAAAGTCCAGTACCGGATCGATGACTGCTGCATGTCCGCCAGGCTCGTCATACACAACGTAACTCCAGGTTTCCGTGTCCAGATCCAGAAAGGGTTCTACCCTGGGGTTGAGTATGGAATTGTTTGCAGTTGTCATCATTTCTCCCGGTTCAGTGCAGCAGTTTGAATGTTGAAGCAAGAATATACTTGCATACGATATATAAAACAATATAATGTTTTTGTGTAGACTGACAGTGACGCTGATGCCAGACACAAAAAATATCGATATCAACCAGATGCGCACCGCCGCCGGTGACGCCAGCGCCCTGTTGCGCGGTCTTGCCCACGGCGACCGCCTGCTGCTCTTATGCTTGCTCAGTCAGGAGGAACTCAGTGTCAGCGAGATCGAGGAGCGTCTCGATCTGCGTCAGCCAAGCCTCTCGCAACAGCTTGGCGTATTGCGGCGCGAAGAGTTGGTAGAAACCCGCCGCGATGGCAAACGCATTTATTACCGGGTAGCCAATGAAAAGGCATTGGCCTTGTTAGGGCTTTTGTACGATCTTTATTGTGGTGCAGCAATTGCCCCAACACCATCGCGGGTGAAGAATTCCCGAAAAACATCCACCAAAAATCCTGTTAACGTCTGAGCGAGGTGATCCTGTGACTATTGACTGGCATGCGTTTACACCCTGGGCAGCCCTGACCGGGGGCGCCCTGATTGGCCTCGCCGCTGCGGCCTTTATTTTGCTTAACGGTCGCATTGCAGGCATATCCGGAATTCTTGGCGGTGTGATACGCCCCGTAAAAGGTGATATTGCCTGGCGCATCGCCTTTTTGGCGGGGATGGTGGTGACGCCTTTTCTGTGGCTTTTGTTTCACAATCTGCCGCCGATACGTATCGACGCCGGATACCCGCTGCTGATTGTTGCCGGTGTGGTGGTGGGTATCAGCACCCGCTATGGCGCCGGTTGTACCAGCGGTCACGGAGTGTGTGGTATCTCACGGCTGTCGCTGCGCTCACTGGTCGCTACGGCGGCCTTTATGGCCAGCGGTTTTGTCACAGTGTTCATCATTCGCCATGCGCTGGGGGTGTGAGATGAATAAACAACTGGTTTCTGCCTTTGTCGTCGGGCTGGTTTTTGGATTGGGACTGCTGGTTTCGGGTATGGCCAACCCGGCCAAGGTGTTGGGTTTTCTCGATATTGCCGGGCAGTGGGACCCATCCCTGGCGTTGGTGATGGGTGGTGCTGTGGCGGTGGGGCTGGTGGCGTTCACGCTTGCAGGCAAGCGCAAGGTGTCATTGCTGGGTGAACCCATGCGCCTGCCGACGCGCCGCGATATAGACAAACCGCTGGTGTTGGGCAGCATCGGCTTTGGGGTTGGTTGGGGTCTGGCGGGTTTTTGCCCCGGCCCCGCGCTGGTGGCATTGGGTGCAGGTGAGCTCAAGGCCGTGGTATTTACCGCAGCGATGCTGGCAGGGATGGGGCTTTATGAGCTGATCGAACGCCAGCGTAAAAAGCCGATTCGATAAAGTCTTGCGTGCGACGTGCAACACAAAAGGGAAACCTTATGGCAAAACTGCTGCCAACCTGGCTGACCACCTATAAGCCAAAGCAACTGCCCGGTGATCTGGTTGCAGCTCTGGTGGTCACCCTGTTGCTGGTGCCCCAGGGGTTGGCCTATGCGGCCCTGGCAGGTTTGCCCGCGCAGCTGGGTTTGTATGCCAGCTTGCTGCCCCTGGTGGCCTATGCACTGTTTGGCTCATCGATGGTTATGTCCGTCGGCCCGGTGGCGGTGATTTCCCTGATGACGGCGGCGGCACTGGCCCCCATTGCCGTGCCGGGTAGCGGCGAGTATATCGCTGGTGCCATCCTGCTTTCCCTGCTATCCGGTGTGATGCTTTTTGCCTTTGGCCTGTTGCGGCTCGGCGCCATGGCGCAGTTTCTGAGTCATCCGGTGATCAGCGGTTTTATCAGTGGGGCAGCTCTGCTGATTATCATCGGCCAGTTGCGGCCATTGATCGGTATTACCAGTGGTGGCGAAAACGCGGTTGAGCTGCTGATGGGGATGGTGGCGGAGCTATTTAATAAGGGGCCGGGCAATAACGAGTCAGGAAATATTCAGCCGCTAACCACTGCCTTCGGTGTTGGCACTATTGTTCTGCTGTGGTTTGCCCGCAATGGCTTGGCGCGCCTGTTAATATTGACGGGAGTTTCTGCTGATACCGCCTCGCTGCTCGCCAAACTGATGCCCATTGTCACCGTGCTGGGTAGCGCCACACTGGTGATGGCCATGGGCTGGCAGCAACAACTTGCGGTGGTGGGTGGCCTGCCAGGCGGTTTGCCGAGAATGGTCATTCCCGCTATTGAATTATCCCTGGTGGCAACCCTGTGGCTGCCAGCCCTGGCCATTGCTCTGATCGGTTTTGTCGAGAGCGTTTCCATCGCCCAGTCCTTTGCCAGTAAAAGCCGCCAGCGCATCGACACCAACGCAGAATTGCGCGGTTTGGGTGCTGCCAATATTGCCAGTGCGTTTTCCGGAGCTTTTCCCGTGACCGGAGGCTTTTCCCGCACCGCTGTCAATACCGATGCCGGCGCTCAAACACCATTGGCAGGGGTGTTTGCGGCAATCCTGATTGCCCTGGTGCTGGTCTTTGCCACGGGGCTCTTCCAGGCGCTGCCCATGGCGGTGCTGGCCGCTACCATTATTGTCTCTGCCATCGCACTGGTAGATATCAAATCCCTGCTGCACAACTGGCACTATGACCGTGCGGAAGGCATGGCTCAGGCGGGCACGGCGCTGGGTGTACTGTTGGCAGGGGTAGAAGTGGGAATTGCCATTGGCATTGCCCTGTCCCTTGCTACCCTCGTGTGGCGCGCCAGTCGCCCCCATATTGCCATTGTGGGGCGTGTGCCCGGCACTGAACACTTTCGCAACGTCAATCGCTACGATGTGGAAACCCGCAGTGAAATACTGATTCTGCGAGTCGATGAGAACCTCTTTTTCGGCAACGCCGAGTCTGTCGAAAAATTTATCCTGCGCGCCCTCGAAGCACAGCCGCAAACACAGCATCTGGTGCTGGTGATGTCATCCGTCAGCAGTATCGACGCCACCGCGCTGGGTATGCTCGATATGCTCAACACACGATTGATTGATCTGGGTATCAAACTCCACCTGGCCGAAGTCAAAGGGCCAGTGCTCGCCCAGCTTGAGAATGATGATTTTCCGCAACGGCTAGGGGGCGAGATTTTTCTTTCCACCTACCGCGCTTTTGAAGCACTGGGCATCCAGGTGCTGGAAGAATTGCAGCGCAGAAAGGCAGTCTGAAAGATCAGTGGTTGTTTCTGCCGGAACATAGAGTTCACAGTTTGCAGTTCTGTCCTTAATACACTTCCTTTTTCTATTCGTGCTGCGCCACAGTTGTGCATTTTGTATTGTGCGTCGCACCAATTCGTTTGTATAACGGGCGTAGAACCTTGGGAGGTTAAGATTCGAAAATCATAACCTGTTGATTATTAAGGGTAGAGTAAATATGGCACAGTCCCTGCATTAAGTATTGCGGGCCTTGAAAGCTATCCCCCCTGTGATCAGGGCCCGGTATGTACCTCCAATCTTGGGTGATGTTGCCCACGAAGCGCCTGGCGCTTCGTGGGCTTTTTTTTGTGCTGAATTTTACTATCGGAGAACAGATATGGTATTCCCTCGACTCGCTTGCAAGGCTTCGCGATGGATTGCACAGCGCTGGAGTGCACAGTTGGGGGGTGTTGTAGCCCTCTGTGCTGCTTCCCTGCTTTCATCCATGCCGGTTGCCGCAGAAATTGGCGATCCCGAAAAATGGGAGCTTAAATTCGGCTTTATCAAGCTGACCGATATGGTGCCCCTCGCCGTCGCCTATGAAAAGGGCTATTTCGAAGACGAAGGCCTGTATGTGACCCTCGAGGCACAAGCCAACTGGAAAGTGCTGATCGACCGGGTTATCGATGGCCAGCTGGATGGCGCCCATATGCTGTCTGGCCAACCCATTGGTGCCACTATCGGCTATGGCACCGAGGCCCATGTGGTCACCGCCTTTGCCATGGATCTTAACGGCAACGCCTGCACCGTATCCAATGAGGTGTGGGAGGAAATGAAAAAACATGTGCCAGTGGAAAATGGCAAACCCGTACACCCCATCGTGGCCGATGCCTTGAAGCCGGTGATTGAACACTTCAGGGCCGAGGGCAAGCCGTTCAATCTGGGCATGGTGTTTCCGGTCTCCACCCACAACTATGAGTTGCGCTACTGGCTCGCAGCCAGCGGCATCCACCCCGGCTATTACGCTCCCCACAAGGGCGATACCGCAGGCACCCTCAACGCCGATGTGCAGATTTCCGTAACACCGCCACCGCAGATGCCGGCCACCCTGGAAGCGGGCACCATCAATGGCTATTGCGTGGGTGAACCCTGGAACCAGCAGGCGGTGTTTCGCGGTATCGGCGTGCCTGTTGTCACCGATTACGACATTCGCAATAACGTCTCTGAAAAGGTCTTTGGTGTCAGCAACAAGTGGGCTGAAAAAAATCCCAACACCCATATTCGCGTGGTAAAGGCTTTGATTCGTGCCGGCAAGTGGCTTGATGAAAACGACAACGCCAACCGAAACGAGGCTGCGAAGATCATTTCAAGGCCTAATTATGTTGGTGCCGATTACAAGGTGATCGCCAACAGCATGACAGGTGTGTTCGAGTACGAAAAAGGCGATGTGCGCAAAGCGCCGGACTTCAATGTGTTCTTCCGCTACCACGCCACCTATCCCTACTACTCCGATGCGGTGTGGTACCTGACCCAGATGCGTCGCTGGGGGCAGATTCCCGAGCACAAGCCTGACAGCTGGTATCTGGAGATGGCGAAAAAAGTCTTCCTGCCGGAGATTTATCAACAGGCCGCCAACGAGCTGATTGCCGAGGGCAAGATGGCTGCCAGTGATTTTCCCGATTTCGCCGCCGAGGATGGATTCCGTTCGCCACAGCACACCATTTTTATTGACGGTATCCAGTTTGATGCACGTCAACCCAATGCCTATCTCGAACAGTTCAGCCTGGGCTTGAAGGGCGACGATAAGCTGTAGTCACTATTCTAAGGGAGCAAGCGACATGACCACTTCATCAATGACCAAGCCTTCAGTAGCGTTGCCTGGTTGGATAATGCCCTGGATAAGGCTGGCTCGAGGCCAGCAGCCGGGCGCCCAGATGACGATTATTTTCCGCCAACTGGGCATGCCCCTGCTGGGTATTCTGGCTTTCCTGATGTTGTGGCAGTCGGCGGCGAGCAGGATCGACACGTCACTGGGGCAGTTTCCCGCACCTGCTCATGTGTGGGAGCAAGCGGTCAGCCTTTACGACGAGTATCTGCACGAACAGGAGCGCGAGGCGGGATTTTACCAGCGCCAGCATGAGCGAATTGCCAAGCGTCAGGTCAGCGAGCCGGATTATATGGGTGAAATTCGCCCCTACACCGGTGCACCCACCTATTTCGATCAGATCGCTACCAGTTTGCTGACAGTGATGAGCGGCTTTGTGTTCGCCTCGCTGGTTGCCATTCCCCTCGGCATTGCCATCGGTCTCAGCGCCAATCTGTTTGCTGCGGTAAACCCACTGATCCAGTTGTTGCGGCCCATATCGCCCCTCGCCTGGCTGCCACTTATCACCATTGTGGTGAGCGCGGTGTATGTGAGCAACGATCCGCTGTTTTCCCGCTCATTTATTGTGTCGATGCTCACAGTCACCTTGTGTTGTCTGTGGCCGACCGTGATCAACACCGCCCTGGGGGTGACGTCGGTCAGTAACGATTTGGTCAATGTCAGCCGTGTGTTGCGTCTCAGCAGTCTCTCCCATATCCGTCGCATTGTACTGCCGTCCGCAATTCCGATGATTTTTACCGGCCTGCGTCTGTCCCTGGGTATCGCCTGGATGGTGCTGATTGCAGCGGAAATGCTCGCGCAGAACCCGGGCCTGGGCAAGTTTGTCTGGGACCAGTTTCAAAATGGCAGTTCCCAGTCGTTGGCACGAATCATGGTGGCTGTAATCACAATTGGCATGATCGGTTACCTGCTGGACCGCGCCATGGTGCTGCTGCAGCGCGCGGCATCCTGGGACAAGCACGCGGTGACCCGTTAGTGCATTCCCCGTCATTAAACTTTCCATCAAGGAATCAGGTGTAAGGAGAAAGCGATGAAAGTATTACTGGATATCAGTCAGGTGAGTATTGAATTTCCCACACCTGAAGGCCCCTTTCTGGCCCTCGACAAGGTGGACCTGAAAATCTGTGAGGGGGAGTTTGTCACCCTTATCGGTCACTCCGGTTGTGGCAAATCCACCGTGCTGAATATTGTTGCCGGGCTGCTCAGAGCCACCACTGGCGGTGTGGTTCTCGACGGTCATGAAGTGGACGAACCCGGTCCGGAACGGGCGGTGGTATTTCAAAACCACTCCCTGCTGCCCTGGCTGACCTCTTACCAGAATGTTGAACTGGCGGTTAAACAGGTATTTCGCGGGCGGAAAACCCGTGGCGAAATGAAAGAGTGGATCGAGCACAACCTGCGCCTGGTGCATATGGAACACGCACTGGACAAGCGCCCTGACGAGCTGTCCGGCGGTATGAAGCAACGTGTGGGTATCGCCCGCGCGCTCGCCATGCAGCCCAAGGTGCTGCTGATGGACGAACCCTTCGGCGCCCTCGATGCACTGACCCGTGCCCATTTGCAGGATTCACTGATGGAAATCCAGAACGAACTCAACAACACCGTGATCATGATTACCCACGATGTGGATGAAGCGGTGCTGCTGTCGGATCGTATTGTGATGATGACCAACGGTCCGGCGGCCACAATCGGGGAAATACTCCATATCGATCTTGAGCGTCCTCGCGATCGCCTCGATCTGGCGGACGATAGCCGTTATAACCATTTTCGTCACGAAGTGCTGCGTTTTTTGTATGAAAAGCAGCACAAGGTGGATGGCGATCATGGTGCGGGCGGCAAAGCAGCTCCAACAAAAACAGCAGCCCCGGCAGCCACAGGGGATGGCTACGGAAAAAATCAGACTGCTGATGCCTTTGTCGTTACCCCGTTGCGCAAAAAGAATGTTGCTTGACTGGCAGTGGCGGATACAGCCATCAATGATTTTCCAATTAACCGTACAACGTCTTGAAAACATACTGAGTGGAGAGAGGCATGAATACTGTGAGAAAAAATGGGAAGAAGAAACTCCGTCCGGTCGTCCTGGTGCTTATCATGGCTCCTGTTTCACCAGCGCTGCTGGCTGCGGACTCCATTGCCTCAGCGTTGGAAAATGGCAAGGTCACCGGGAATATTCGCCTGCGTTACGAAAGCGTCAAAGATGATGCGGTGGCCAATGATGCCGATGCTCTCACAGTGCGTACCCGGATAGCCTATGAAACTGCGCCTTTCAAGGGGTTTTCTGCTGTTGGTGAATTTGAGGATATTCATACGGTGCTGGGTGTGGATGATTATTCCCCTGAGCGCCCCGGTTATGCAGTGATTGCCGATCCCTCTGGTACAGAGTTGAACCGGGCCTATTTGCGTTACCGAGGAATTTCAAAGCTGGATCTGGGCTATGGCCGTCAGCGCCTGAATTATGACAACCAGCGTTTTATCGGCAGCGTCGGCTGGCGCCAGGATGATCAGACATTTGACGGTTTCACGGCGGCCTATACCGGCATTGCCAATGTGGTACTCAATTACGCTTATCTCACTCAGGTCAACGGCATCATGGAGGTGTTTGACAGTGGCGATATCAGTGACCACCTGCTCAATCTATCCTGGAACGGATTTACATGGGGCAAGTTTTCCGCCTATGCCTACCTGCTTGATCACAGTGATGAGACTGACTCCGCCGTCAATGCCGGTTTGCGTTTCAAAAGCAGTGATACCCTGGGTTTGCGATTTGAGGGCGCTTACTCGCTACCCGTTGCCAAGCCGGTGAAGTTGCTCTACGCCGCTGAATACGCCCGCCAGGAATTTGAAAATACGACTGGCACCGTCGAGCGGAGCGCCAATTACAGCTTTATCGAGGGCGGCATTAATGTTGGCCTGGCCAAGGCCGCAGTCACAGCGAAGCTGTCCTGGGAAGTGCTGGGCTCCGATGGCGGCGCATACGGCTTCCAGACTCCCTATGGCACCAAGCACGCCTTTAACGGCGGGGCTGATAAATTCCTGGTAACCCCGGCAGATGGCCTACAAGACAAGTACGTCACAGTCGGCCTGAACTGGTTGCCCTATGCCATCAATACCCTGGTGGTATATCACCAGTATGAAGCGGACAAGGGTCCCGGTGACTATGGCAGCGAATGGAATCTGCAGGCTTTCAAGGCATTCAATCCCACCTATACCCTGGGTATCAAGTACAGCGACTACAGTGGTGAAGATCTGCCATTCAGGGATACCCGCAAGGTGTGGCTCTGGGGTGAAGTGAATTTTTAAAAGTGCCTGGGCCGAGGTGCGAAGCCCAACAACTTGTGCTCATACGCGATATTTATCCGGAGTAAACCATGACAACTGTCATCCCCTTCGACAGCAAGGCCCGCACAAAGAAAGCCAACCCTCGCCAAAGTCTGCAACCCGGTGAAGTGTGCCTGCTGGGTGCTGGCCCCGGCGACCCTGACCTGATGACCATCAAGGGCATGCGCGCCCTTGAAGCAGCGGATGTGTTGGTTTACGACCGGCTCGCCAATCCAGAGCTGTTGGCATTTACAGCGCCTAACTGCGAAAAAATCTACGTGGGCAAACGTAAGGATCGTCACAGCCTGCCCCAGGAACAGATTTGCGACCTGCTGGTGGCCCTCGCCCGCTGCGATAAAAAAGTGGTGCGCTTAAAAGGTGGCGACCCCTTTATTTTTGGTCGCGGTGGCGAAGAGATCGATATCCTCGAAGCCAACAATATTCCCTGGCAGGTCATACCGGGCATTACCGCCGCCACCGGTTGCGCCGCCAGCACGGGTATTCCCCTGACCCACAGGGATTGCGCCCATGCTCTGACCTTTATCACCGCCCACCGCAGCGACGGTGAACTGAAATTCAACTGGGAGCTGGCATTGCAAAAGGACCAGACCGTGGTGTTCTACATGGGCCTGTCGGTGGTAGCCGAGATCGCCGATGGGCTGATTGCCCGTGGCAAAGCTGCCACAACGCCCATTGCCGTGATCGCCAATGGCACCCGCCAGGAACAGAAAGTGGTGGTATCTACCCTGGCAGATATTGGTGAAGCCATCGCCAACAGCGATCTGCCATCTCCTGCATTGATCGTGATGGGGGAGGTGGTGGCGTTGCGGGGGCAGTTGCACGCTGTTGTCCGGCAGATTGGCGCTGCTGGGTGAGGGAAGGGCAGTTTTCAGTTTTCAGTTTTCAGTAAAAGAGTAAGTGAATCAGTACACACACTATTGCTGCGCCGAAATGGATCACTCGCGGTGTCGCGGCGCCTGGGCTGGATTCTTTTTGGTGCTCTGTTCAGGTTATTGTGGTGCGATGGATTATTTTTTTGACCTCGATAATTTCTAACTGATTGAAAGTGAGGCGGTATCTTACCCCCTCTTTTGATGGCATGAGTTTTGTATGGATGTTATGAGTATAGCGGTGTTTTGCCCATTTTCGGGCCGATAGTGTTTCTGCTGGCTGAATACCCTGCCGCCTGCATGAATCATATCTGCTCACTGTATTGATCCCACCTTTCGCTGATGATGGCGCCGGACTCCAGGTCCGATGCCGTGGTGTTCTATTTTTTGTCGGTTGAGTTTTTTGAGTTGAGTTGGTTGAATTTTGAGTCAAGAGGAAACGTTATAGATGTCGTCTTCACAAGTGAATTTGCTGGATCTTGACGATCCCAAGATCAGAACCCTGCACCTGACCTGGGTGGCCTTTTTTCTGACCTTTGTGGTGTGGTTCAACCACGCGCCCTTGCAGCCGCTGATCATGGATGCTTTTGACATGACGGTGGATCAGTGGAAGGCTTTGCTGACCCTGAACGTGGCCCTCACCATTCCGGCGCGGATTGTTATCGGTATGCTGGTGGACCGCTTTGGTCCCCGCCATGTTTTCTCCTCCTTGCTGGTGCTGGCGGGCATTTTCTGTACGCTTTTTGCCTTTGCCCAGAGTTACCAGCAACTGGCGCTACTGAGGTTGTTACTCGGTTTTGTTGGCGCCGGTTTTGTTATTGGCATACGCATGGTGGGTGAATGGTTCCCCGCCAAAAGCGTCGGACTCGCCCAGGGCATCTATGGGGGCTGGGGCAACTTCGGCTCCGCCGCTGCGGCCTTTACCCTGCCTACCCTGGCGGTAGTCATTTTTGGCGGTGAAAACGGTTGGCGCTATTCGATACTGGTGACTGGGGTGCTGGCGTTTTGTTACGGTATTTTTTATTACCTGCGCGCCAAGGATACCCCCAAGGGCTCCACCTATTTCAAACCCAAGCGCAGTGGCGGGCTGGAGGTAAGCACCCGCAAGGATTACTGGCTGTATATCTTCATGAATGTGCCCATGTACATCATTTTGTCAGTGCTGGTGTGGAAGCTCTCCCCGGCGGGCACCAACCTGATCAGCGACGTTACCGCCAACGTCTGCTACGTTCTTTTCGCTATTTTGTTTGTCTTCCAGTACTCGCAGATTCGCAAGGTCAACCGCGAGATGCTGACCCACGGCACGCCGGTATCCGATCGCTATGAATTCAAACAGGTGGCAGTGCTGGCCTGTGCCTACTTTGTCACCTTTGGTTCCGAGTTGGCGGTGGTATCCATGTTGCCAGGGTTTTTTCTCGATACCTTTGAAGGCATGTCCCTCGCCGCCGCAGGCGCACTGGGTGGCGCCTTTGCCTTTATGAACCTGCTGGCGCGGCCCAGCGGTGGCTGGTTCAGTGATCGCTTCGGGCGTCGCAAATCCCTGACCATTCTGATTGCCGGATTGGGCTTGGGTTACCTGATGCTGTCCCAGGTTTCCAGCGCCTGGCCGATCGCGCTGGCGGTGATTGCCGTCATGGTCTGTTCGTTCTTTGTGCAGGCGGGGGAGGGTGCTGTGTTCGCCATCGTTCCTCTTATCAAGCGTCGCATGACGGGCCAGATTGCCGGTATTACCGGAGCATTTGGCAATGTGGGCGCGGTTACCTACCTCACTGCCTTCACCTTTGTGGATGCCTCCACCTTTTTCCTGATTATCGCCATCTCCGCCATCGCCATGCTGCTGCTGGCGCAATTGATCACGGAACCCAGCGGCCATATTACCGAAGTGTTGCCCGATGGCACGGTGCAATTGATTGAGGTCAGCTAATGCAAAAAGCCGGTTGAGGGGCAGATCGCATAGAATGATTGCTCACGGTCGCCAGGTTTTATCCCATGTCGCTTGAGCATATGTCATCCCGCCTTGATGTCGTCGTTGGTCAGTATTCCAGCGCTGGCATCAAGGCGGTCAACGAAGATGCCATTGGCATACGCATTCCCGACGGCTCAACGCTGACAGCCAAGGGTATCGTCGCCGTGATTGCCGATGGCGTCAGTGCCTGCGAAGGTGGCAAAGAGGCCAGCGCCACCGCCGTCAGCGGTTTTTTGTCGGATTACTATTCCACCCACGACACCTGGTCGGTGGAAACCTCCGGCAGCAAGGTGCTCAACGCCCTTAACCGCTGGCTCTACGGACAGGGACAACACTACACCACCGCCGAGAAAGGCTACGTCACCACCTTCAGCGCGGTGATTTTAAAATCCTCCTCAGCCTGTATTTTCCATGTGGGCGACAGCCGCATTTACCGCATCCGTGCCGGTGAAATGGAACAAATCACCCGCGACCACGCCACAGGCGTGGGCAACGGACAGCGCTACCTGGCCCGCGCGGTGGGCATTGATCTAAACCTGGATGTGGATTTTCACCGCCTTGATTTGCAGGCGGGGGATCTGTTCTTGCTCACTACCGATGGTGTCCACGAGTGGCTGAAAACCCGTGAATTGCAGACGCTTGTCGATACTGCTTCAAACGATAAGGCGGTAAACGAAAAAAATCTCGACGCGGTCTGCCAGCAAACCGTGGAGCAAGCCCTGCACAATGGCAGCAACGACAATCTCAGTATCCAGCTGATTCACGTCAACGACCCTGGCCAGCCCGAACACGACGATGTGCTGGCCAGTGTCAGCGCTCTGCCATTTCCTCCCCCGTTGCAACCGGGCCAGATTATTGACGGCTGGAAAGTAATATCAGAAATCCAGGCCACCAGCCGCAGCGAAGTCTATCTGGTGCAAAATCAGGTGGATGGCGCAAAGGCTGTGCTCAAGGCCCCCTCCGCCAACTATATGGATGATCCCGCCTATATAGAGCGCTTTATCATGGAAGAGTGGGTGGGCAGCCGTATCGTCAGCACCAATGTGGTGAAGGTAATAAAACCTGCGCAAGGGCGAAAGTTTCTCTACTACCTTACCGAATATGTCGCCGGGCCAACCCTGGGGCAGTTATTGCGCGAGCGCACCCGGCTGCCGGTGGTGGACGCACAAAATATTATCATCCAGGCAATCTCCGGGCTGCGGGCCTTTCACCGCCGCGATGTGCTGCACCAGGATATCAAACCCGACAATATTATTTATTCCGACAAGGGCGTGCGCATTATCGATTTCGGCTCCTGCCACGTGGCCGGTGTGGGTGAAATCAAAACCCGCATCAGCCGCCAGCAAACCCTGGGCACGCGGGATTACTGCGCGCCGGAATATTTACTTAACACAACGATCTCTCCAAAAAGCGACCAGTTTTCCCTTGCGATCCTGCTTTACGAACTCCTCACCGGCAAGCACCCCTTTGGTGCTGCCTATCAAAAATGCGTTGATGAAAAGGATTATGCGCGCCTTGTTTACACCCCCAGTTACAAAATCAACCCGCTGGTGCCGGTATGGCTGGACGGGGCCATCAGGCGCGCACTGAATATTGATCCGGCAAAGCGCTATGAAGCCCTGTCAGAATTCGCCCAGGATATCCAGCGCCCCAATCCTGCTTACGAGAACACTCGTGCGTTGTCTGCTGCCTGCACCAGCTCGGTAGGGTTTTGGAAAGTATTGGCCGGGGTGCTGCTGTTGCTCAACCTGCTGACTTTGTTGTTTTTTTTATAGTCTGACTTTGCCGAAATACTGCCTGGTGGCCGTGGCGTCGTGGCGGTAATGGAGTCATACTTGGTCGCACGGGTGAGTGAATCCTGCCTTTACTGATGCGGTTAAAAATTGCTTGCCAATTGGGTAATTTTTGATTAGGTTATAGCTCATTCTCAAGGAAAGAGACATTAGAGCATGGACCCTGCCTACCCACCTCAATTTCTCCTCCCTTACTACGCTGTGGCAATATCGGTTAATCCTGCGTGGGGCAGGGTTCCGAATGCCTTGATGAGCATCTCTTGTCGTTGGATAAAGCCACTCCGGAGACACCTGATAATGAGTGCTCAACCACATGTTTCTATCTTCAGGGTAATTCTATGAGCCAAGTATAATGGCCTCTCTTGTAAGGGCTGTTGAATATGGATAGGAGCTGTATAGAAGCCATGTCGTGGAAAATAATTATGCTGGTAAAACTGCCTAATTTCCCTGTGTGTATTTAAAGAGGTGGTAATGAAAATAATCATTATTTTTTTGGCTTTGATTATGTTTAATGGCGTTGCTTTCTCTGATGTCCATTGTCTAAATTTTCAAAAAGGAATTAAAAATAATAAGGGAGACAAGTTCTTAAATTTCTTCAGTATTTCAATAGATTATTTGGGTAAAACCCCGTTGTATTCTGCTGCCTTTGATTTGAATGATGATGGTCAAGATGAATATTTCTATTATGTTGAAATCCCTACCTTTTGCGGGATTCAAACAGGTTGTTCCATAAATTTGTTTGAGTATATAGATGGAGATTTTAAACCATTATTTGAGTTCGGATTTAATACTTTTGAGCAATTTGATCCAGAAAATAGCAACGATTATAACTATTTTTGTGTGAAAAATAGCGTAACTCATGGTTGGCACGATTTGGTGATTCGTGGTCGCGGTACTTATTCCTACGATGGAACGTTTTATATCTACAAAAAATAAGGAGCTTGTGTATGAGTTTTAACTACGCGCTAACATTCGTTCTTGGGGCTGAGGGTGGATATAGCAATCATTCAAATGATCGTGGAGGACCAACAAATTATGGGATCAGCAGTTGGGCATATAACCGGTCTGTGGAGTTGGGGATTATTAGCCCGACTGACTTAGGCATAGAACAATTAACCGTAGAAGAGGCTACTACTATATATAAGGACTTGTTTTGGAATGACCCGAGAATCAGTATTGATGGTGTGGATAGTATTTCTCCAGATTTAGCGCTTGTCCTTTTTGATTTTTCTGTGAACTCCGGTTCTAATAATTCTGTTCCAGTGCTACAGAGATTATTAGGTGTTGATGTTGATGGCTTTGTTGGCCCTCAAACGCTGGAAGCCATCCGCGATTATCCTGGTAATTTAGTAGAAGATTATTTAGATGCACGTCAAGATTATTATGATCGATTAGTTGAGAGTGATCCTACTCAAGAAAAGTTTAAGGATGGATGGAAAAATAGACTTATTGACCTTCGTGATTATCTAGAAATTCCTGAGGCAAAGGGGCCAGACGACGAAAGTCCAGAAGTAGATGAGGACCCAGATGTACCAGATGTACCTCATGATCTAGATGATCCAGATGTACCCGAAGACCCGGAAGTACCCGAAGTGCCGGATGTACCCGAAGACCCGGATGTACCCGAAAACCCGGATGTACCTGAAGATCCGGATAACCCGAATGATCCTCCTGAGAATCCAGTTTTCCCGTTGCCTCCCGAATTTTACCCTTTTGATGACTTTCCCAATCTTGTCAAAAACCTGCGCAAGCTCTTTGGTGATGCCGAGAATGATGCATCCCCCATTATCCTGGACCTGGACGGCGACGGGGTTGAAACCCTTTCCCGGGATACCGGTATCCACTTCGATCACAATGGCAACGGTTTTGCCGAACTCACTGGCTGGGTGGGCAGTGATGACAGCCTCCTGGTTTGGGACAGAAATGGGAATGGCATTATTGACGATGGGTCCGAACTTTTCGGCAACCAAACACTGCTTGCCAATGGGAGCAAGGCTGCTAACGGCTTTGCCGCACTGGCGCAACTGGACAGTAATGGCGATGGCGTGATCAATGCCAATGACGCTGGCTGGGCATCATTGCGCGTTTGGCGGGATATTGACCAAAATGGCATGACGGGTGAAGGCGAATTGATCACATTGGAAGCTGCTGGTGTTGCTGCCCTGAATCTTGGCTATAGCAATTCAACCCACGTAGACGCAGCAGGTAATGCCCACAAGCAGGTTGGCAGCTTTGTCAGGACGGATGGCACTACGGGGATCGCCACGGATGTATGGTTTGCCGTGGATCATGCCTATTCCCGCGAGGTTGAAATCCTGCAAGTGACTGAGGCCATCCAGGCCCTGCCCAATTTGCAGGGCTTCGGTAATGTTCGTAGCTTGCATCAGGCTATGGTGAGGGATGAGACCGGTGCTCTCCAGTCTTTGGTGGAACAGTTCATCACAGAAACGACCAGGGCGGGACGTGATGTCTTAATGGATCAGATCCTTTATTCCTGGGCCGGTGTTGATCATGTGTTGCCAGGGAGTCGCGGGAATTATGTCGATCCTCAAAAACTGGGTGTTCTTGAAGCCTTTCTGGCAGACCTGTTCCGCAACTCAGCCACTTCCCTTACGGGCCCCAACGCTGCTGATACCCTTCATTTGGCTTATGATGAACTCAAATTCTATCTGCAAGACCGAATCATGCTTCAAACGCATTTTTCTGAGTTTATCGATCTTGTTGAATTGTCTGTTGATCCTGTCAGTCAGACTATTGCGCTGGACTTTGTTCCTGTGGTGCCTGCATTGTTGGAACGTTATCTGCAAGGTGATCATGAGGACGTGCTCATCATTGAGGAATTCCTTGTCACCTTGCAGCGGAGTAATCTTTATACGACAAGCTCTTGGGATTCTTTTCGGGCAGCCATGTCTGAGCAAAATGCTTTCCTTGGCACGCTGGTTTCCATTGCGGGTACAGGTGCGATACTTGGCAGCGCCCTTGACGATGTGTTGACAGCTGGCAATCTGAACGAAACGCTTTACGGCGGTGATGGTGACGATACTCTGATCAGCCCCAATGCAGGCAACGGCTCTCATTTCCATGGTGGGACTGGCGATGACCTATTGATCGGGAGTGGTAGGGCGGACTACTACCATTTCGAACGGGGCGATGGTAATGATGTTATCGACGAGCACGCCCGCTATTCGAATGTGGCGAGTTCAGAGCATGACCGCATTTTTCTGGGAGAGGGCATTGTCCCCAACGATGTAATACTGGCTCGCGACGGCACGGACCTGTTGATCCGGGTAGGTGACGGCGACAACGAGATTCGGGTGCTAGCCTGGTATGAGCACAGCTTCAACCGGATCGAGGAGCTACGCTTTTTCGATGGGACGGTATGGGGCGTTAACACTCTTCATAATAAGGGCTTAGAGGCGCAGGGTGGCACTGGCGACGATGTGCTCGAAAGCTTGAACGGTCAGGCAAATGTACTCTACGGTCACGATGGCAACGATACCCTGATCGGTGGCACGGGCCAGGACACCTTGTATGGTGGTAATGGTGATGACACTCTCCTGGGTGGTACGGGTCAACAAACCCTTTACGGTGGCGCCGGTAACGACATTTTGGTGGCAAATTTTGCCAGCAATGCAGCCGTACATTTTCATGGTGGCACCGGGGATGACTTCCTGGTCGGCAGCGGTCGGGGAGATCATTATCATTTTGAACGGGGTGATGGTCGGGACACCATTGACGAGCGCGGTCGCGAAACGGGCTGGGCCGAGAACGACCGCATTTATCTGGGCGCAGGGATCACCGTCGATGAAGTGGTGCTGACCCGAGACGGTACTGACCTACTGATTCTGATAGGTGACGGTGACAACGAGATCCGCGTCCTGACGTGGTACGAACATGCCTACAATCGAATTGCCGAGTTGCGGTTTGCGGATGGTACGACCTGGGATGAAAACACCCTCCATGCCAGAGGCTTGGCTCTGTATGGCGGTGTCGGTAACGATGTGCTTGTCGGCCTCGATAACCAGGCGAACCTGCTTTATGGCAACGAAGGAGACGATACCCTCACTGGCGCAATTGGCCAAGATACCCTGCACGGAGGTGCCGGCAATGATCTCCTGACAACGCCGTTTACTAACAACAGTACGACCCGCTTCCACGGCGGTACGGACGATGACGTAATGCTGGGTAGTGGCCGTGCTGACTACTATTACTTTGAGCGAGGTGATGGCAACGACATCATCGATGAGCGGGGTCGGCATACCAACTATGCTGAGAATGATCGTGTTTATCTGGGTGCAGGAATCACCGTCGATGAAGTGGTGCTGACCCGCGATGGTACTGACCTACTGATTCTGATAGGTGGCGGTGACAACGAGATTCGGGTCCTCGCGTGGTACGAGCATGTCTACAACCGGATTGCCGAGTTGCGGTTTGCGGATGGCACGATCTGGGATGAAAGCACCCTGAACGCCAAGGGCTTGGTGTTGCATGGTGGCAGTGATGACGATGTTCTGGAAAGCCTGAACAGTCAGGCAAATTTACTCTACGGTCACGATGGCAACGATACCCTGATCGGTGGCACGGGCCAGGACACCCTGTATGGTGGTAATGGTGATGACACTCTCCTGGGCGGTACGGGTCAACAAACCCTTTACGGTGGCGCAGGCAACGACATTTTGGTGGCAAATTTTGCCAGCAATGCAGCCGTACATTTCCATGGCGGCACCGGGGATGACTTGCTTGTGGGCAGTGGCCGTGGCGATTATTACTACTTCAAACGTGGTGATGGCCAGGACACCATCGACGAGCGTGGACGCCATACCAGCTATGCCGAGAACGACCGCCTGTATTTGCAGGGGGACATCGTTCCCGGCGAAGTCGTGTTGACCCGTGACGGCTTGGATCTGCTGATTCGAATCGGTGACGGTTCTGATCAGATTCGCGTGCTTGAATGGTATGACCCCTCAGGTATGAACCGCATCAGTGAGCTGAGGTTTGCGGACGGCACCATATGGGATCAGGCGACTTTGCATTCCAAGGGTCTTGTTCTGCACGGTGGTGCGGGCAACGATACTCTTGTCGGCCTGAATGGCGAGTTTAATAAATTGTATGGCGGCAATGGCGATGACATTCTTATTGCCGGGAACCTAGGCGATTCCTTGTATGGTGGTGCGGGGAATGACGTCCTGTCCTCTCCGTTTACAGCGAATACCATTGCGCACTTCCACGGCGGGACTGGTGATGACTTGCTTGTGGGCAGTGGCCGTGGCGATTATTACTACTTCAAACGTGGTGATGGCCAGGACACCATCGACGAGCGTGGACGCCATACCAGCTATGCCGAGAA
>OBJA01000057.1_pt1 | contig 113264 bp, 98 predicted proteins | sample 1519751 | NCBI WGS metagenome assembly OBJA01 (sample SAMEA3881238, study PRJEB22517) | soil metagenome | biome: lake sediment; feature: soda lake sediment; material: sediment, water from around vicinity | place: India | collected 2013-12-23 | depth 3 m
CTGCCGTGCATGAACAAATCCCCTCCTGCCCCAGGAGGGGTGTTTTCGCCAAAGGTCCGACAGGCGAAAACGGGGTGGTCCGTCCTAATCCGCGTAATCCGTCTTAATCCGCGTAATCCGCCTTAAACAATATTTTCCAGAGCCCCCGGAAGTCATTGAGCTGGTATCCGGTGGCAAGGTCGGAGGGATAAAGTTCCTGAATTTTCTGATAGGTTGCCGCCTCAATATCCTGCACCTGGCCGTGACACTGCAGGCATGCAGGCATGGCGACAACCAGCGGACGGTAATAGACAGGATGGCCACCGGCAAGAATTACCGTATCATGGATGATCCCTTCCCTGTGGCGGGCCAGAAAGTATTCCCATAGCGCTTTGTCGGCATCAGTGGCCAGTCCATTTTCAGGATTCCTGTTCTTTTCGGAGATACGGGAGATTTCACAGTCCCATTTCAGGCTGAGACTGTCGGTAATGCCTGCTGCACGGTGATTGCAGAATTCAACGGCATAGACACTCCCACCCTCCTGCATGGCCTGTGAAACATGTGAAAGCAGGGCAGCCTGTGTGGCTGCAGAAATCTCATTTCCGGCAGCCAGGTAGCTTTTGTAAGTTTCGGCATCAATGGTGCGCTCAGCCGGTCTGGGGCTACATGACACAAGGAGTGGAAAAATTAAAAACGGAAGGCAGTTTTTCAGTTTCATGGTTATACGTATTTGACAAGTATAACAATCATATGTTTTGAAGAGTTCTAAACTGCCACAGATTCAAAGATTTCAGGTAATTAAAATTAATGACTGTGATGCCCGGAATGCACAGCACCCCGGAAGAGAGCAATTTGGGTAGAAAGCTACCCCCTCCCTAAAACCAAGCCCTACAGGCTCCATTCATCCTGCCACTCAAGGAAGGGCAATCCATCCTCACTAAACTGCAGGGGCAGCCAGATGTAGCGGCCATCTATGGCATTTTCAGGTTTCCAGCGGTCGCCCATGAATATGAATGCATCACTTTTCCCGTTGACGGGCAGGATAAATGTGCTTTGTGAATCAAAAGTAATTTCAGCACCTTCGCCACGGCAGGGATTATTTACATACTGCCATTCTCCCATCACCGAATCGGCAGTTAGCAGCCTTGCTGCATTGGGTGCCCAGCCGGTGCAGCCTGAAGTAATCATCCAGTATTTTCCGTTGCGTTTAAAAATTGCAGGGGCTTCATTGTGACCGGCAGGCAGCACCCTGATGTATTGTCCGGTAAAATCAGTATAATCATCATTGAGACGTGAGATGTGCAGGGTCAGGTTATCTTCGGCAGCATGGATATGGTAGCCAGTGCCGTCATCATCGACATAAAGGGTCATGTCGCGTGACATCTGTCCTTTCTCAAAGTTCCGGTGAACAAACAGTCCGTCGTTGACAGCCTGTTTCCACTCATCGGTCCACGCCTTCAGCCCTGTCTCAAAAGTTTTCTGCTGAAGCTCCCCACTGTAGTTCAGCGGCCAGCGGCCTGCATCGGGATTGACTGCTTTAATAAAAGTATAGGGGCCTTCAGGATTATCGGCAACTGCAACCCCTGTTTGGGCTGCATTGTACCCCTGTCCCTTCAGCTCAAGATGAAACCACATGACAAATTTCCCGGTAACTGAATTATAAATGACTTTGGGGCGCTCAATGACACATCCCTCAACGATGGGACTGCCGGGGTCTTTACTGACAGGAAGTGCAATACCCTTGTCAACCCAGTCATACAGGTTTTCCGAAGAATAGCAGTGAACCCCAACCCATGCCTGGTTTCCGCGGCGCCCTTCAATCTTGTGCTCACCAAACCAGTAATATGTGCCCTGATGAAACAACACACCCCCTCCGTGGGCATTGATGTGTACCCCGTTGTTATCGGGCCAGATTTCCCCCGGACGGAATGATTTTGCCGGCTGGCTGTTCCCGGTAACGGAGACAGCAAACAGCAGGATGAAAATGAGGTATAGCTTGTTCATCATGATTAAGTTTACAGGTTGTTCATTAAATGTGAATCAGATTTTCCATGGCCACTGTACACAATCTTTTATTTCAGGGAAAAGGACATAATCGGCTTTTCCTTTCATGGCCAGCGTTTTGACATTTAGGCCCTGAAGCTGGGCAAGTGCTGCCTGCATCGTTTTTCCTGATACTGAAACATCGTCGACAAGCAGTATCTTCTTGCCTTCGAGGTTGACTGTGGGCTTATGAAGTACGCGGGGCTCCTCATAGCGCGGGGTATTCTTCTCATCCCTGTAATTCAGCACCATTACCTGAAGTTCGGCATGAAGATGGAATGCAACAATACTTGCAGGGACGATACCCCCTGAACCTATGCCCAGTACAATATCAGTTTCGGGCAAATCCATTTTTTTCAGCCTGTCGGTTATTTCAAGAAATGAAAGTGAAACCATAAATGGATGTTTTAAGATTTTGTTATGCAAGATTAACAATTTCCGGCAATAACTACCACATGTTGTTCCGCAATTTTGCCATCACTTTCTTCTTCATCGGCATCTGTGGCATCTTATTCTTCTTCACCATCCCATCTTTTCTTATTCTTCATGGACCGGTATCTCAATGTAAAATGTCGATCCGTTCCCCGGTTCGGTTTCAAACCATACATGGCCTGCAAAATTTTCAACGATATTTTTTACAATTGCAAGTCCGAGGCCCATTCCACTCGATTTGGTGGTAAAGCTTGGGCTGAAAAGCTTATCGCGCAGTTCCTCTGTAATGCCCTCTCCGGTATCGGTAACAGCAATCACCGCCATATGGTCGCGGCGGCTCAGGGCAATTGTAATCTTTCCGTATTTCTGGTCGGGTATTGACTGCAGCCCGTTCTTCACAAGGTTGATAATTGCCCTCGACAACTGATCGCGATCGGCGTTTACCTGAATATACTCAAGCCCGTTGGGATTAAACTCAAGTGTTACATTCTCGTGGGTATCGAACAGGTCGATTACCTTCTTTACCTGCCCGGCAAGGTGAAACACCTGGTTACGGGCAGTGGGGATTTTGGCAAAGTTTGAGAATTCGGTGGCAATATTGGAAAGGTTATCGATCTGTTCTATCAGGATACCCGTCACCCGGTCGATGAATTTATCGTACTCCTCCCCTTTCCCTCTTGTACGCTGAAGATGCTGAATGTTCAGCTTCATTGGTGTCAGCGGGTTCTTGATTTCATGTGCCACCTGCCGTGCCATTTCACGCCAGGCTGATTCACGTTCGGAACGTGCAAGCAGTTCAGCGCTCACCGACAGTTCATCAACCTTTTTGTTATACTCTTTCACAAGGCTTCCGATTTCATCGTCGCGGTTATAATATATAGGCTCGTTGCGTTTGCCCAGTTCCATTTTCCGAAGGTTCTCCTGTATCAGTACCAGCGGCCTGGTTATCTGGTTGGCAATGAATACAGCCACGATGATACTCGCCAGAAGCAATAAAACATACAGGTTGATAAAGGCCACAACAATTGTCGACAGCTCCTGGCTGTATCTGTCCTGCCTGATGAAATAGGGCAGGTTGATAACCCCCAGGTATTCGCCTGACCGGTTGATGATGGGCTTGTAGGCCGACAGGTAGAACATGCTTCCGATCTCTTCGGGTTGAAAATAGTTGATCTGGTAATTGTTGAAAATTTCATTGAAGGCCATCGAATTCATCCGCTCCGATACCAGTCCGCGGTAAAAAATCTCAGGACGGGAGGATGCAAGCAGATTGCCCCTGTTCCCATAGATGTTGATGTCGGTACGGAAGATATTCGACATGCGCGACAGTTCCCTGTTCAGCCAGTCAATCAGGTCGGGTGTAATTTCCGCCACCTCGTCAAGCCGCATATCGATTTCCTTTGCAATCGACATCATTTTCTCATTCAAATCGGTCTGGTGCTTTCCCTTGTACTCCTTAACATTGTACCAGATTGTAACTGCAGCCACTACCAGCAGAGAAACAAAGACAATTGAAATGATTGCAGCCTGTATTTTAAATTTCAGGTCAAATTTCACTGAACGTCTCCTGATGTTCCGGCTTAAGATAATGAGCAGAATCAGCACTGACAGGAAATAAAAAACAAACAGGTAGGGGAATGAAATCATGTAATCGATAAAAGTAAACACCTCTCGTGACACAATAACATAATTGTCTTCACGCGAGTGATATATCAGGTGCTCCATCCCGTCCCACCTTTTAAACTCAAATTCATTGTTCGATGAAATGTAGGAATGGACATAGTAGTTATAATTGTAATCACCATGCCTGTCGGTCAGTTCGCCTGCGTAATATTTGGCATAGCTGAATTTCTTGTAGCTGTCGGGCTTAATCATCGATTTATCGATCAGCAGCTCTGGAAAACCAATACCTTCGAAGAGCAGCTCGGAATTGAGTTCAATAAAAATATCTTTTCCTGAATAATGAAGCCTTCCGGTATAGGAAATCCGGCCATTCATGTTGTCCATGAAATAAAACCGGGTGCCCGGTATCCTTAATCCCTGTGAAGCAATCATGTCTTCGAAGAAATTGATACAGGGTGCATTCTGCTTGTCCATTTCAATGTAGAGGCTGTCGGCACTTGTACAAATAAAAAACCGCACCTCGAACTGTCTGAAGTATCCGTTGAAATAGGTCTGCTCCAGATAATCCATCACTCCTTCTTCATCTTCGCTGATAACCAGCCGGGGGATATTGGCATCCACTGTAATGGCCCTCTGGATTTCGGTCAGGAAAACTTCCGCAGCGGGATCCCTTTCAGCCACAAGGGTGACGGCCATGAGTTTCTGCTTGTTCCGTTGCTGGTCGGCCATTGTGGCATAGAAGGTTACCAAAGAGTAGATTGAGGCAGCCGACACGAAAATAATGAGATAGCTCAGGGTGAATTTATGCAGGTAATTTTTGCTGAACAGGGAGGCAAGCACTGTCGCAACTACAAACAAGAGCAGAGCTTCGGTTGAAACATAACTGTATGAAACATACTGAATTGCGGCAAGCACACCTGCAATCAGCAGTGAGAGACCTGCAAGGTGCCTCATCTTGAATTCGTTCATTAAATGATCGACAAGTCGCACCGTAAAGAAAAATACAGCCAGCAGAAGCATACCAACCGAGAAAATGGCAAATACGCTCTGTGCCGAAATCTCGATGATGCGGTTTAAAGCAAATGAGATTGTTGAATTGAAAACAAGTTCGCGGATGTAAAAATGAATAATCAGATAGGTAGTGGCTGAAAACAGCAGCAGCAGCAAACCTATTGCCTTCCGGGGCATATATAAATCGTTCCTGAGGTCATCGAAACAAAGATACTTGCCGGCATGGTAGAGCCAGTAAAGAAAGAAGACCGAAAGCAGGAAGAAATCGCCAAGCGAAGGCAGCCAGTTACTCAATGCAAAAACTGAAGGGCTGAAAAACCGAAGCAGTGAAAATACATTGGGCACATGGAAAATCAGATGGAGCCAGTATACAAGAAACAGTGCAACAGCAAGACTGAAAATCCTCATCAGGAATGATGCCTTCGACTCCAGGAATTCACGGTGGAAATAAAACAGCAGCATAAAAAACCCGACGATGTATAGGAATCCCGGTATATACAGTTGCTGTTTGGTACAAAGGTAAGTACCTGAAGGCTTCACTGAAAACAAGTACTGGTTGTCGAGGCTGTAGATTGGAAAAAAACCATTGCCTGAAGCTCTCACAATTTCATATGAATCGGGAAGCCTGTAGCCCTTAAAGAAACCGTTTTTCAGGTAGTCATTTTCGTGGGAATAACTGTTTTTGACAAGATGAAACCCATAGATACGGTATTCATCAACCTGAAGACTGTCGATAAGATAAAAACCGTTGGGAAGCCTTAAAAATCTTTCGCTGCGGGGAATTTCTTCAAGACTGTCGAAGAATGATATGGAGCGGTCGGACCAATAGATAAGGCTGTCATCATCAAAAATAAGGAATCCGAAACCTTCTTCTTCAAGAAACCGGGAATCAAAATTAAGGTGTCCTGAGAAATTGCCGTCAAACTCATCATTGCGGGCTACCCCTTCAACCTGTTTAATATGATGCTGTAAACGAGCCTCATTGAGCAAAAGCCTCTCCTGGAAATTATGAATCAGGTTTTTTTCAGGATTCTTATTCAGCAGCCCATGCTCAATAATAGCGGCAGCGGTAAAAAAACAAAGGGCAATGATAAGAATGCTGTATCTGTTCATTTTCACACCTGCTATTCGTGATGATATGGTTCTCCTTTTAAAATTGTAAAAGCACGGTAAAACTGCTCAGTGCACAAAAGTCGGACCAACTGATGAGAAAAAGTCATCTTTGATAATGAAACCGCTGATGAAGCCTGCCGGTAAACATCATCAGAGAAGCCATAAGGTCCACCGATTACGAAAACAAGCTCCTTGATTCCGCTGGCCATCTTTTTCTGCAAAAAATCAGCAAATTCTTTCGATGACATCATTGTTCCCCTTTCATCGAAAAGATGCAACTCCCTTGACGGGGCCAGGCGCGAAACGATAAGTTCCCCTTCCTTTGTTTTCTGCATATCCGCCGTCATGTTCCTGCTTTTCTTAATATCCGGAATCACTTCCATCTTGAAATCAATGTAATGCTTAATGCGTCCGGCAAAAATATCAATCCCTTCTTTTATATATTTTTGATCGGTTTGTCCGATCATCAATAAGGTAAGCTTCATGCTGATTTTGAAATAATTTTTTAAATTTACCAAAAAAATACCAGATAATAGTTTTGCATGGTTTTTGTGAAAGTAGGGACGCTTTAGTACTTTAAAAAATTTAGTAAACATGCCATCGCTAACAAAAAAGTTAATTATTCTTTTCCTTTTGGCCGGATTTTTTTCACTACCTAACCTTGTTCAGGCACAAATCCCTGATGAGATAATTCAAAGTTTAAAAACTGGCAATGCCCGGGTACTATCGGGGTATTTCAACCAAAACGTGGAATTATCTGTTCCGGGGAATGACAATGTATTCAGCCGGGCGCAGGCCCAGATTATTGTGAATGAATTCTTCAGCAGCCATTCACCTCAGAACTTCTCGGTAATACACCAGGGAGGGAAAGAAGGTGCCCAGTACGTTATCGGGAACCTGGGTACCCGAAAGGGCTCCTTCCGTGTTTACTTTCTGCTGAAAAAGAATGACGGGAAGGATTATATTCACCAGCTAAAAATTGAAAAACAGGAATAATTTATGGAGAATGGGCTTCTTGAAAGAAGCAGGTATAAAAAATTCGGAGAGTTTCTGACAGAGAAAGCGAAAAAAATATCGCTGCCATTTTTTGAGGGCGTACCCCTTTATGATGTCGGCATATTTTTCTGGCACAGCATTGTTAACGGCGCCATCACCACAAGGGCTTCAGCCATAGCCTTCTCATTTTTTATTGCATTGTTCCCGGCAGTACTGTTTTTATTTACCCTCATCCCATACATCCCGATTACAAACTTTCAGAACGAACTGTTCCAGCTTATCCATGAAGTTTTACCCGAAAGCACCTTTGCAACCGTTGAAGATACACTTACCGACATCATCATGAGGCCCCGCAGCGGGTTGCTCTCGCTGGGCTTCATCATGGCACTGATATTCTCGACAAACGGACTTGCATCGATGATGACTGCCTTCGATGCCACCATCCACAGCATCAACCGCAGGTCGTGGGTAAGCCAGCGAATTGCAGCCGCCCTGCTCCTGATTATCCTTTCGGTACTCCTGCTTGCAGCTGTGGCACTGATTATCGGAGGGCAGACAACAATCGACTACCTGCAGCGGAATGAAATCCTGCAGGACAAATTCACAATCATGCTTGTTACTTTCGGGAAGTGGCTTGTGATTATTCTGCTGCTGTTTTTTGCAAATTCATTCCTTTACTATATGGCACCGGCCAGGAAAACCGAATGGCGTTTTTTTTCAGCAGGCAGCGCCCTGGCAACAGCACTTTCAATCATTGCCCTTTACGGCTTTTCGTTTTACATCAATAATTTCAGCCAGTACAACAAGCTGTACGGGTCAATTGGAACACTGCTGATTATCCTGCTGCTGATGTATGTGATGTCGCTCATCCTGCTCATTGGTTTTGAGCTGAATGCCAGCATTTACCAGGCCAAAACAGAACAGAAGGAATAATTTACTTGCCCTGCCTGAACAGAATTTCCTTTTCCTCCTTTGTAAGGCTTTCATAACCCGATTCTGCGATCTTATCAAGAATCCGGTTTATCTCATCCTGCCTGATATTCTGCTGCCGGTTATATTCATAGTCATTGCGGGGAGGTGGTTGTTTGAATGTTACTTTCAGCTTCTCCTTTGGTTTAAATAATGCGCCAATCTTATCAATGAGTTTAGCAATACCCAGGCTGCGGTCTTTCCCCCTGCGCAACTGTGTAATATAAAACCATCCCCAGGCTGCCCCTCCCAGGTGCGCAAGGTTGCCACCGGGATTAATGCCTGAGATGCTGATAATTGACAACAACACATAAAAAGCAGAAATATATTTCAGGGGGAACCTTCCTATGAAAAACAGGTGAATCTCCCGCTGGGGATCATACACTGCAACAGCCATCAGGATGGCAAATACCGAGGCTGATGCACCCAGCATGATGCTGTTCATGGCATCAAATACCGGAAATATATTGAAAGCTGCCACATACACAAAAGCTCCGGCAAGCCCTCCAAGCAGGTAGACGCTCAGCAGTTTTTCTCCTTCAAAATGGTAAAGGAACAAGCGCCCGAACCAGTACAGCCCAAGGATATTGAACAGCAGGTGAAGAAAACCTGTATGCAGGAACATGTAACTCACCGGGGTCCATGGCCGGCGCAGCAGCATCTCAAGGTCGGAGGGAATTGACAGCCATACGGCAAGGGGCGAACCCATACCTGCAAGAAAGAAAATAACCCCTGCCAGTTTCACAATCAAAAATACCCCAAGGTTGATATAAATCAGCCGTGTGAGCACAGAACCCTGCCGGAATGTCCGTTTTATGTCGGCCCAGATGTCCATCAGTAAAAATGAGTTGTTCGTTTGTTCCAATATTTTATAAGTAAGTACCCAAATAACATTCCCCCCAGGTGAGCAAAATGAGCAATATTGCTGCCAGGTTTTGAAAATCCAAGATACAATTCAATCAGGCCGTATCCAATGACAAAATATTTGGCACGGATAGGGATTGGCGGGAATAACAGCATCAGCTGGGTATTGGGAAACAACATCCCAAACGCCAGAAGCACACCAAATACAGCACCTGATGCCCCTACGGTTGGTATATCCACCTTAAGCTGTTTTATCCGTTCCATCAGCTTTATCCCTTCAGCAGCATATGATGAATTGCTTGGATCATTATACCATGAGTGGATAAAATCACGCACCTGGACCGAAGCCTGCGGCAGGTTTCTCCTTACAAACTGATCGAGAATCTCGGGCGAAGGCGTATTCCTGAATGCTTCAATTGTATTTTGAATAGAGTTAAACTCAAGAAAATTCACAAAGGTATGAAGCGCAATGGCGCCAAGCCCCGTAACAAAATAATACAGCAGAAACCGCTGTGATCCCCATACACTTTCAAGCACACGCCCGAACATAAAAAGGGCAAACATATTAAAGAACAAATGCGTAAGTCCCCCATGCATAAACATGTGCGTAATGATCTGGTGCAGCCTGAATTTTTCGGAAGCGGGATAATGCATCCCAAGATGTGCCACAAGATCAATCCCTGCGTTCTGAAGCATGTAGGTTGCCAACAGCAGCAAAACATTGATGATTATCAGGTTTTTGACAACCGGCGGGATGGAACTCATTACAGGTCGGTAATTCATATGATCATTTTGTTGTTAAACCGGCAAACGCCGGGCCATTTTATTCCATTTGCAAGATAACCAGATAAAGTCATTTATTAAATGTTTTTTCGATATCTCCAATTGGCATAATTGTCACTATTTTTTTTCCATCGGGTGAAAAGTTGGGCATTGAACAGGCAAAAAGATTATCAATCAGATGATCTATTTCTCCGGGTTTCAACTCAGTACCGTAATTCATGGCTGAGGCTTTGGCCAGTGAAATGGCCACCTGCTCCCTTGCCTTTGAACGTGCATCAACAGGCGAATTTTTATACTCTTCCAGCAGTTTCTCCACAATGATTTCAGGGGAAGAAACATTCAGGAGACCGGGAGTGCCATTAACGATGAAAGTATTCTTCCCGAATTCACGGATATCAAATCCAAGTGCAAGCAAATCATCGATTATACTCCTCAGCAGTTCGGCATCACCTGCATCCAGTTCGATTGTCTGGGGAAAAAGCTGCTGCTGGCTGGCAACTGAATCGGTCTTGAGCACCTCCATAAACTTTTCAAAAAGGATACGCTCATGTGCCCTGCGCTGGTCAATAATCATCAGTCCCGATTTCACGGGGGTCAGGATATATTTCTGCTTGAGCTGAAGGCATTTTTTACCTGTAAATGATTCGGCACTGATGACCATCTGCTCCTCCCTTCCCGACCGGAGAAACGGCTCCGGGTCGGGCCAAAGCATTGACATATTGTCATCAGAATTCCCAGCTCCGTTATTTTGTTCTGCAGGGCGGAATCCACCGTAGGATTGTTTCTTTTCCTGTTCAAACGGATTATAGTCCGGATTGACAGTTATTTCAGGAAACCGCACCTGCGTGTTGTTTTTGCCTAACACAGGGATGTCAATGCTCCCGCTCTGGTCGAAATCGATGGAAGGCACAACGTTGTGTTTCCCAAGCGATTCCCTTACAGAAGCATGAAGAATCTGCCAGAGCGCAGTCTCATTCTCAAATTTTATCTCGGTTTTGGTTGGATGTACATTGATATCAATATCGGCAGGGTCGATATCGAGGCACAGAAAATAGGAAGGAAATGCATCGGCCGGCAGTAGTTTTTCGTAAGCCTGCATTACTGCTTTATGAAAATACGGATGCCGCATAAACCGCCTGTTCACAAAAAAGAACTGTTCACCCATGGTTTTGCGGGCATACTTAGGCTGGCCTGTAAAGCCAGTAATGCTGACAAGGCTTGTTTTTTCCTCTACCGGAACGAGGCTCTGGTTGATTGTTTTGCCGAAAATATCGACTATCCGTCTGCGAAAGTTATTCTTCGTCAGATCATACAACAGGGAATTGTTGTGATAAAACGAGAAGCGGATTTCGGGATTTGGAAGTGATACACGCTGTATTTCATTGATTGAATGCTTCAGTTCCGTTGTATTCGACTTCAGGAACTTCCGCCTGGCAGGCACATTGAAAAAAAGGTTCTTTACGGTGATGGAGGTACCATCGGCACATGCCACAGGTTCCTGCAGCCTCACTTCTGAGCCGGTAATCACAATCATGGTCCCCACCTCATCCTCTTTTCTTTTTGTACGCAGCTCAACTTCGGCAATGGCAGCGATTGAAGCAAGTGCTTCTCCCCTGAAACCCATTGTGCGTATACAGAAAAGGTCATTGGCCGAACTGATTTTGGAAGTGGCATGGCGCTCGAATGCCATACGTGCATCGGTGGGTGACATTCCACAGCCATTATCAGCAATTTTAATAAATGTCCTGCCGGCATCCTTCAAATGAACTGTGATTTCGGTAGCTCCTGCATCAAGTGCATTCTCTACCAGTTCCTTCACAACCGATGCAGGACGCTGGATTACTTCGCCGGCAGCAATCTGGTTGGCTACCGAATCGGGTAATAATTGAATGATATCACTCACTAAAAAAGAAAATCAGAATAAAAAAACAGGTAAAATATCAGCGTCAGTATAACTATCAGGATTATAAGCCTTGTATTGGATGCCCGCCGGGCACTCTCCGATGACCTTGAAAAACCATCCTGAGCTCTTCTGAACTGGCCTTTTATATTTGGCCTGTATGGCCTTCCATCGACTTTTCTTTCTTCCGGTATTCCAAGTTCTTCCCTGATTCTTCTTTCCCTGTCTTCACGCTCCTCCTTATCAGGATCCCAATACCTCGGAGTGATATGAAACTTCTTGGCACTGGGTGTATGAAAAAAACGCCCTATCATATATTGTTTTTTATTTTTACAAAGATACACTTTATTCACAAAATGTATTCCAAAGGAAATCAGGCCTGTTCATCTGCAGGAAAACAAAGGAATGCAGGAGCCTCATCGAATTAAGAATCCAGCAGGATCTCCATCAGCTGATTATCGTTGAGCGATACCGGATTGCCTTTGATGCTGCTTGATGCACCGGCTTTGGCAGCAAGCTGGGTATAATGTTCAGGCAACAGTCCAAAGGATGCAAGATTTGGAATCCCAAGCTGATTTGTCATGCTGTTCACCCACCTGATGCCGTCTTCAGCATCTGCATCAGGGTTACCTGTAAGAATCTGTGCAACTTCCCTGTATTTGACCAATGCTGACGAAATGTTCTTTTGCCTGACTTCCCTCAGGTTTACTTTCATCACGGCAGGCAGCAGTGCCGCACAAACCGCCCCGTGCGGTGCAGGAAACATCCCACCCATGGGGCCTGCAAATCCATGCACTGCACCCAGTTTCACATTGGCCAGGGCCAGGCCACCCAGCATACTGGCCATAGCCATATCTTCCCTGGCTGAAATATTCTCCCCGTTAATGAATGCTTCTTTTAACGAGCGCGAAATTCTTTTCATCCCTTCACGGCAAAAAATATCAATGAAAGGGTTCGACTGACAGGAAACAAAAGTTTCAAGCAGGTGTGTCAGTGCATCCATACCTGTGGCGGCCGTTACCTCAGGAGGCATTGACAGGGTAAGCTCAGGGTCGGTCACAGCTGCATAAGGAAACATGAATGCGCTGCGGAGACTTACCTTCACCTGGTGCTCAGGTGACAGGATGACTGCATTCTTTGTGACTTCCGCTCCTGTTCCTGCTGTAGTGGGAGCAGCAATGTAAGGCAGCGGATGATTCTCAAGGCTTCTCCCCTTCCCGATTACCTCCAGGTAATCAAACAGGTTGCCTTCATTACGGTGAAGGGCAGCAATGGCCTTGGCTGCATCGATGACACTGCCTCCGCCAATTCCAACCACTGCATCACAATTGTGAGAACGGGAGAAACCGGCTCCTTCAGTGACCAGCGTGGTTGTTGGCTCTATACCGACACTGTAGTGAAACACAGCGAAGCCATTGTCAAGAAGAAGCTGGGCAAGAGGCTCCGACCGCCGGCTGTCCTTTCCCGTCACCAGCAAAATCCGCTTACCCTTATCCTTCAGCAGTCCGGGAATTCGCTTCAGTGTCCCGCACCCAAAAATGATTTGTGTTGCCGTAGCAAATTCAAAGTTCAGTCCCATCCCTCTTCTCCCGGAAAAACATTATAAAACTTCAAGGCGGTGCGTGGTCCTGCCATCATGTCCTCAACGGTATCACGCCACTTTTTATAATGCGCAGTCTCCTTATGCCTTGCAGGGTCTTCGGGTGAGCGGTAAACCTCAACCAGTACAAACCGTGTGGAATCATCCTGCTGCTGAAGAACATCAAAACGGGCAACACCTGGTTCAAGTACACTGTTGCGGGCATTCTCAAGCGAAGCCTCCCTGAAGGCTTCCACTTTATCATCCTTTACATGGACAAAAACATGAACGATGTACATGGTACTCCTTTTTCAGCTAAATTATAAATTTAACATCGCTTCTGCAATAAATTCTACCTTCGACTATTCAAACCTGACATGTTTTCGAAACCTGTCAGGTTTAACTGACCTCTTTCCCTACTTCTGCCTGAAATAAACCTGTACAGGTACCCCGGTGAAATTGAAGTTCTCGCGGATCTTGTTTTCGATGTACCTTTTATAGGGCTCTTTGATGTATTGCGGAAGATTGGCAAAAAGTGCAAACGAAGGTGTTGGTGATGGCAGTTGGGTAGCATATTTGATTCTGATGTATTTGCCTTTCACTGAAGGCGGAGGATAAGCTTCAACCGCTTCAAGCAGGATTTCATTCAGCTTCGAGGTTTTTACCCGTTGCTTCCTGTTCTCAAAAACCTGCATTGCTGTTTCGAGGGCCTTGTGCACCCGCTGTTTGGTCAGGGCTGAAATGAACAGCACAGGCACATCGGTAAAAGGGGCTACCCTCTGACGTATTTCTGCCTCCACTTTTTTTGTTGAATGCACATCCTTCTCTATTAAATCCCACTTGTTGACAAGGATGACAACCCCTTTTTTATTCCTGACTATCAGATTGAATATATTCACATCCTGTGCTTCCATACCACGGGTTGCATCAAGGATAAGAAAGCACACGTCGGAACTCTCGATTGTGCGCACCGAACGTAGTACCGAGTAAAACTCGATATCCTCATGCACCTTGCCTTTTTTCCTTAACCCGGCCGTGTCGATAATGATAAAGTCGTGGCCGAATTTGTTGTAACGGGTATGGATAGAATCACGGGTTGTCCCTGCAACATCAGTCACAATATACCTGTCCTCGCCAAGAAGGGTGTTGATGAAGGATGACTTACCCACGTTGGGCCTTCCCACCACCGATATATACGGCAGTTCATGTTGCTCCTCCCCTTCAGGAACTTCGGGCAGGTGCTCAGCCACCTTGTCGAGCAGGTCGCCGGTGCCGCTGCCAGTCATTGATGAGATGCAGTAAATCTCGCCCAGTCCGAGTCCGTAAAACACCTGGGCATCGGGGATACGCATACTGTTGTCGACCTTATTCACAACTACAAGCACCTTCTTGCCGCTTCGCCGCAAGATGGCTGCAATGGCATCTTCCAAATCGGTAATGCCCAGCTCAACATCGGTCACAAATAATATCAGATCGGCCTCGTCAATTGCAAGGTGGACCTGCTTGTTGATTTCGGCTTCAAACACATCATCCGAATTCACGACATACCCGCCGGTATCGATTACTGAAAATGTTTTGCCGTTCCATTCGGCCTTGCCATAATTTCTGTCACGTGTGACTCCCGAAACTTCATCAACGATTGCTTCACGTGATTCCGTGAGCCGGTTAAACAAGGTTGATTTCCCTACATTAGGCCTTCCTACTATCGCTAAAATTCTACTGCTCATTATTATCTGTTATTTATCGCCCCCGTTTCAAAATGCATCATACCCAAAACCTCTCAACTGGTTGTCCTTGTCGCGCCAGTCCTTGGAAACCTTAACAAAAAGCTCAAGGTGGATCTTCCTGCCAAAAAATTCCTCAGCATCAAGCCTGGCTTCCGTACCTACTTTCTTAAGCATTGATCCGCCTTTGCCAATGATAATGCCCTTCTGGCTGTCGCGCAGCACATAAATCACTGCCCCTATCTGTAACATGTCGCCTGTATCGCGAAACGATTCAATCATCACTTCAACCGAATAGGGTATCTCCTTCTGGTAATACAGCAGAATTTTCTCCCTGATGATTTCCTTCATGAAAAACCTTTCATCACGGTCGGTAAGTTCTTCTTTACCAAAGAACGGGGGACTCTCAGGAAGTAATTCCAGAATTCTGCCGAAAACAGGTTCGATGTTGAATTTCTCAAGCGCTGAAACAGGAAAAACAGTGGCCCCGGGGAAAACTTCATTCCAGTATTCATACAGGCGGGTTACTGCTTCCTGCTCCGAAATATCAATCTTGTTGATAAGAACAATTACAGGCACATTTGATTTTCTCACACGTTCGATGTATTCCGGATTTTTACCGGGAGTTTCAACTACATCGGTTACAAACAATATCACATCAGCATCGATGAGTGCAGTATCCACAAATTTCATCATCGTTTCCTGAAGCTTGTAACCTGGCCGCAGAATTCCCGGGGTATCAGAAAATACAATCTGGAAATCTTCGCCATTTACGATGCCTTTGATACGATGCCGTGTGGTTTGCATTTTTTGTGTGATGATTGAAAGCTTTTCCCCCACAAGTACGTTCATCAGGGATGACTTCCCTACATTCGGGTTCCCTATAATATTCACAAAGCCAGCTTTATGTGCCATTTAAAAAATTTTTCTGTTTCCTGTCAAAATATCTTTCGCCCCTGTCAGTAACCAACCAGGCAACCTGTCTGACAATAAGCTATAAATCAGGACAAAGATAATTGATTTGAGTTACCCTGTAAGTTTTTATGATGATGAATTTCCTGCCGGGAATCAGCAATAATGAACCCATGCTTCAGTAAACAGATTTTAAAAATCTCATTATTAATCCTGTAGTAATTTCGTTTTCTCAGGGAATCATTCATGTCATGACCCCTGCCTCTTCTTAAGATGTATAAATTGTCGGTTTAATATGGAATAACCCGGCATGTGGGTCCGGATGACATCCTGAAGCAGGGCGGCTGGCTTTTGCAGGCAAGAGTAAAGCAATGCTCACCTGTTGTTATCCCTGATGTAATCCATTACTTCCATAAAGGTTGCCACATAATAATCATTGTGGTTAGCCCGAAGGTATTTCAGCAGTTCGCGGTGTTCCTCAGCCCCGACGTTCAGATACCCACCACCCACACTATGGAACATAAATATGGCAATTGTCCCGTTTTCCCTTGCCTTTTCAACATAGGAGATGAGTTCCCTGGCCGGATTGTCTGTAACCATCCAGCTTGGTGCGTAAAATACATCATATCCTTTCATTGTGGAAGGGATGGGGCCTTCACCCCTGGCTGCGCTGAAAAGTTCAGGCACCGAACTTCTGTAATCAGTATCCCCGGCCATATAATGTCCGCAGGTGTAGGCATAGGTACGTTTTTCATTCCCGTCAACAGCATGGAGAAGGACACTTGCAGCCTGCAGTTCATCGAGCATCCGGAGAGGGGAATAATGATTCAGGTCATATTCAGGCTTCACCCAGTCGAGCTTTTGTCCGTCGCAGGGGTGAAAAAGGGTATGGTTACCTAGCTCATGCCCTTTGTCAGCAATCTGCCTCCACTCATTTATTCGTTTATGAAGGCTCTGCGAATTGCCTGTACAATAAAACGTCCCTTTGAAACCAAACTCATCGAGTTGCGGCACCGCCACATCCAGATGGCAATCGAGGCCGTCGTCGTAAGTAAAGCACACAGCCGCCTTTGCCTCTCCGGGCCATTTAAACTGGGCTGAAAGCCGGCCGGCAACAGAAACTGCCAGCAAAACCATTACCAGGTATTTTATTTTCATCATGATATGCTGTTAAATCATCAACGAATATAATTGAAATTCAGCAACAACAGCCTTCCATTTATCAGTCACACATTAAAAAGCAATAAGAAATCGATTGTGCATCAATAGCAAAAGCTGATTATCCGGCCATATACTTCATGGCCGCCTTTATGCCATCGGCGGCACTTGAAATTATACCCCCGGCATATCCGCTTCCTTCTCCTGCGATATACAGGTTTTCAAATCCCTCAGTTTTGCCGTCAGGATGGCGCAGCACCTGCACAGGAGATGATGTTTTGCTTTCGAGGCCCAGCAGGATTCCGGTTTCAAAACCTTTCATCTTCCTGATAAAATCAGAAAGTCCCACCTGCATCGACTCAGCAACAGAAGCAGGGAGCAGCTGCCACAAAGGCGCAGGTACCAACCCAAGGGGGTAACTGCTTTCAAAGGAAGTCTGCCTTTGCCGCTTCTCCAGAAAATCGGAAATGCTGCACACAGGTGCAGAATAATTTCCCGTCAGGCTATAGAACGACTTCTCCAGATTCTCAACAAGCTCAAGCGCTTCATAAGGGGTTACATCCTTCCCGGCAAGTTCGCCGGGATGCACCCCAGCCACACAGGCGGCATTGGCAAACCCGCCGTTGCGGTTGTAATAGCTCATTCCGTTCACAATGTTGGTCCCGGCATAAGCTGCAGCCGGCACAACAATTCCTCCCGGACACATACAGAATGAAAACACAGGGTGATTGCCATCGGCCTGTGAGGTTAACCTGTATTCGGCCGCCTTTACTCCCGGCAGTTGTTTGTGGCCCCATTGTGCCAGATTGATAACCTCCTGGCGGTGTTCCATCCTGCTCCCAAGGGCAAAATTCTTGGTCCGGAAGGGAACTCCCCTTTTCATCAGCATCCGGTAAGTCTCATAGGCCGAATGGCCGGGAGCAATAAACATGGCACTGCAGTCAATTTCACCGGCCGATGTAATTGCCCTGTTTACCTTTCCATTTTTCACACCAATATCGAGAAGCATCGTATCAAACAGAATCGTGCCTCCCATATCTTCAAAAAACAACCGCAGGTTCCTGACAATTTTTCTCAGGTTATCGGTCCCAAGGTGTGGGTAGGCCAGGTACTCAATTTCAGGAGGGGCACCAGCCCTGATATAAGTTTTAATAATAAACTGCTTTTCAGCTGAAATATGCTTGGAACGTGAGGTGAGTTTTCCGTCGGAAAAGGTACCTGCTCCTCCTTCTCCAAAAGCATAGTTGTTCCTGCTGTCGAAATAACCCGTTTGCTCAAACTTACCGACAGCGCGGCTGCGGGTATTCACCTCCGAACCGCGTTCAACCAAAGTTACCCTGTAACCTGCCTTTTGCAGAACAAATGCAGCAAAAAAACCTGCAGGGCCGCTGCCGACAACCACCACCGGAAGACGATTTTTAACTGAAGGTATTTCAAGTTCAGTTGCCACAGGAACTTCTCCTCCCATGATTTCAGGTGAACTTACTCCCGCACGGATCTGCCACCACACCTGTGGCTTGTTCCTTGCATCGAGACTTTTATGTTCTATCTGGAAAGAAAAATTTCTAATCCGAAGCATTTTGCCTATCCGGCTCCTGAGCTGCTCATCAGAATATCCGGCTGGCATTTTCAAATTTACAGTCTGAAATCCCATGGGGTAAAATTACAGGTTTATCAATTTTCAGCAAAATCAAATTATTTTAAAAAGATGCAATACAGATTGTAACCAAATGCTGCTGTTGGTCGTCTCATTTCCATATTCACAGCCGAAAAATAAACTGCATGCTGGTTTTTAAATAAAAACTGGCCGTGTTTGTCGAAAAAATTTATCGGTTAACAGGAAAACAGGGAAATTTAGAAACATTAAATGCCGCCTCATGGCAACGGGCTGCATGAAACCATGAAAACAGAACAGAAATGATTAATTTAAACAATGTCCACAAGTCCTATGGTACCGGCAACAATTCACTGCATGTGCTGAAGGGCATCAACCTGACAATTGAAAAAGGTCAGTTTGTTTCAATTATGGGATCTTCCGGCTCCGGCAAATCAACACTTCTCAACATCATCGGCTTGCTCGACAATTATGACGAAGGCGCTTATTACCTGAATGGATCGCTAGTTAAAAACATGTCGGAAAAGCAGGCAGCCCGCCTTCGCAATGAGTTGCTGGGATTTGTATTCCAGTCGTTTAACCTGATTTCATTTAAAAACGCCATGGAAAATGTGGCACTGCCGCTGTATTACCAAGGTGTGTCGCGTAAGAAAAGAAACCGTATTGCACTGGAGTATCTCGACAAGATGGGCCTCTTGCCATGGGCAACCCATATGCCCAATGAACTCTCAGGAGGGCAGAAACAGCGCGTTGCCATTGCACGGTCGCTGATTGCACAGCCTAAAATCATTGTGGCTGATGAACCTACCGGTGCGCTTGATTCAAACACTTCCTACGAGGTGATGGGTATCCTGAAGGAGATCAATGACTCGGGCATTACGGTAGTCATTGTAACCCACGAGCATGATATCGCCGCCATGACGCACCAGATTATCCGCCTGAAAGATGGTGTCATCTCCGAAATCATACAGAACGGAGAATTAAGAGAATGGAAACACCAGTATGAGGCAACACGCGAGATAGCCTGACCTCCCTATTATCCCTTACACAGGATTTGCTTATACCAGGTTTTGAAAACAGAAACTCAGGAAACATGTTTGATATTGATAAATGGCAGGAAATTCTTGCTACCATAAAAAAGAACAAATTACGCACCTTTCTCACCGGATTTTCGGTGGCCTGGGGAATCTTTATGCTGATGATTCTGCTGGGTGCAGGCAATGGACTTAGCAACGGCGTATCGGAAAACTTCATGCGCAGTGCCGTCAACTCCATGTGGCTGTGGAGTGGCCGTACAAGTGTACCCTACCAGGGGATGAAGGAAAACAGGCAAATCATGCTGAACAACAGCGACTACGACCTGATAAAGGACCTGGAAGGAATTGAATACACTTCGGGCAGGTATTATATTTCAGGAAACAAATTTGCATATGGAAGCGAAAACGGGGAATATACTGCCGTAACATGCCACCCCGATTTAAAAGATGTGGAACTGATTAAACTCATTGAAGGCAGGTTCATCAATGAGGTAGATATCCTTGAGACCCGTAAATCGGTTGTATTGGGAAAAGACATTTACGATGCGCTTTTTAAAGGTCAACCTGCAATCGGTGAATACATCAGGATTAACAACATCCCTTTCAAGGTTGTGGGAATATGTTTTGAAGAAGGCAGTACCAGGCACAGGAATGCCTATCTGCCGGTTTCAACAGGCCAGAAAGTTTTCAACGGAGGCAACAGGCTGCACAACTTCGCACTGACAGTGAATGCAGGGAGCATTGAAGAAAGCAAAATTATTGAGGACAGGATCCGGTCAGCTCTGGCCAGGGTTCATAAGTTCGATGAAAAAGACAGGTCGGCATTAGGTTCTTACAATGCACTTGAAAACTACCTGCAGACAATGCGCATCTTCCAGGCAATCAAGATTTTTATCTGGATAATCGGGACCGGAACACTTATCGCCGGTGTAGTGGGCGTAAGCAACATCATGCTCATCGTTGTAAAGGAACGTACAAAGGAAATCGGGATACGCAAAGCCATCGGGGCCTCACCCGGGTCGGTGGTAGGCCTTGTCCTGCTCGAGTCGATCCTGATTACAACAATTGCAGGATATATCGGGCTGGTGCTGGGAACAGGGCTGATGGAAGGGCTGAACTATTTTGTGGAACAGCAGTTTGCCGCATCGGCTGCCACAAACAACGGTAACGGCGATATGATTTTCAGGAACCCTACAGTTGACCTGAATATCGCAGCCACTGCCACCATGCTGCTTATAATCGCAGGGGCCTTTGCTGGTTATATCCCTGCAAAAAGAGCTTCACGTATCAGGCCAATCGAGGCTTTACGGGATGAATAACTTTGAATGATAATAAGGCCTTTAAAAAGAATAAGCCATGTTTGACATTGACCTTTGGAAAGAAATCATAGATGCACTGAAAAAAAACAGGATGCGGAGCTTCATGACAGCCTTTGGCGTGTTCTGGGGCATCTTTATGCTGATAGTGATGTCGGGGGCAGGAAAAGCACTTGAAAATGGTATCATGGATGGTATAAAAGCTTTTTCTACAAATTCAGCATTCTTCTGGACCGAGCGCACAACCATACCCCATAAGGGGTTCCAGCGCGGAAGGAGATGGGATTATAAAAATGATGACATCAGGTACATGAAAACCTACATCTCCGATATCGAATACCTGTCGCCCCGGCTTTTTGGCCCCAATGTATGGAGTGGCGACAATACCGTTAGGGGAAGTAAAACTGGTGCATTCAACATCTTTGGTGATTATCCCGATTTTTTTAAAATCGACCCCTGGACACCGGTTAAAGGAAGGCTGCTCAATGAAATTGATATTCTCCAGAACAGGAAAGTCTGCATCATTGGTGAAAGGGTAGCCGAAGTGATGTTTGCAGAAAATGAAGATCCAATTGGCGAATACCTGAGAATTAATGGCGTATACTTCCAGGTTGTAGGAGTAGTGCATCCCGAAACAAGGATCAACATCGGCGGAGGACAAAAAAATGAGGCCATCATCATGCCTTTTACAACCCTCCAAAGGACCTACAATATGGGTGATGTTGTCCATTTCTTTTCAGTAACCTCCAAACGGGGCATTCCGGTAAGCCAGCTGGAAGAACGGCTGAAAGCGCTTCTGAAGGAACGGCACCAGATTGCACCCGACGACAGACAGGCTATCGGTTCATTCAACATTGAAGTTGAATGGAAAAAATTCAATGGCCTGTTCAACGGCATCCAGATTCTTACATGGATAGTGGGAATCGGCACACTGCTGGCAGGGATTATTGGCGTAAGCAACATCATGATGGTCATCATCAGGGAACGGACACAGGAAATAGGTATTCAGCGTGCCATTGGTGCCACACCCTCAAAAATTATCCTGCACATCGTGGCAGAAAGCGTCTTCCTGACAGTGATTGCAGGGTATATCGGACTTGCACTGGGAGTAGGCTTGCTCGAACTGCTGAATATGGTGCTTGAAGCAGGTGGCGATGAAATGTTTTTCAGAAGACCTGAAGTCAGTTTTAAAATGGCCGTTTCTGCCCTTTCAGTACTCGTCTTCGCCGGAATCTTTGCAGGAATGATACCTGCACGCAGGGCAGTCAGCATTAAACCCATCGATGCCATCAGGGAGGAAAAATAGGTCATGTTCCAAAATATTGAAACAGAAAATAATTAATAACAGAAAAAAACAGATAGCCATGAAAAAAGTATTCAGAATTATCCTTATTGTGATTTTAGTGGGAGCATTTGGGGGAACCCTTTTCTTCCTCTACAATAAATCAAAAAAACAACCTGAAGTTTTTGAAACAAAGAATCCGTTCAAAAGCAATGTAATTAAAAAAACAGTAGCCACCGGATCAGTGGTCCCAAGGTTTGAAATCGACATCAAACCTCAGGTGTCAGGCATTATCGATGAATTATATGTTGAAGCTGGTGACATGATTCAAAAAGACCAGGTGGTGGCCCGTATAAAAATCATTCCCGACATGGTTAACCTGAATGCAGCTGAAACCAGGCTGAACAGGGCCAAAATCAATTTCGACGATGCCCAGAACAATTATGAGCGCCAGCAGGGATTATTCGACAAGAATGTCATTTCCTATGAAGAGTTTAAAACAGCCCGTGTTTCATATGATTCGGCAAAGGAAGAACTTACTGCTGCAGAAAATAATCTCGAACTTATTAAAAATGGTGTAACAAAAAAAGCACAAACAACTACTAATACCCTCGTGCGGTCGACAATTACCGGAATGGTGCTTGATGTCCCGGTAAAGGTGGGCAACTCGGTTATTCAGTCAAATACCTTTAACGACGGGACAACCATAGCCACTGTGGCCAACATGCACGACATGATCTTTGAAGGAAAGGTTGATGAAACTGAGGTGGGAAAAATCAGTGCAGGCATGCCCATTGAGCTTGAAATCGGAGCTATTGAAAAGGAAAAGTTCCAGGCAATGCTCGAATATATCTCACCAAAGGGCAAGGAAGAAAATGGTGCCATACAGTTTGAGATCAAGGCCAGCGTTAACTTGCTTGAAAACCAGTTCATTAGGGCCGGATACAGTGCCAATGCCAGCATCGTGCTCGATAAAAGAGACAGCGTTCTTGTAATTCCTGAAGGCTTACTGAAGTTCCGCAATGACTCATCTTATGTGGAGATTCAGACAGACATTGAACAGCAGTTTAAAACACAGTTTGTACAAACTGGATTGTCTGACGGAATTAACATTGAAATAACTGAGGGATTAAAGGAAAATGACAAAGTAAAAGGTGAAAAAATTGATCCTAAAAAAGTAAAGGAAAATAAAAATGGTAAAGGTTAAACCAATCCTGACCGGGTACCCGATATTTTTCTGCAGGATTTTTTAAAGTCACACCTTTAGATATATTTACACTCATGTTTAAACCAGAAAAAATGAAAAAGATTACAACATTCCTATCTGTAGCTTTCACCATGCTGATGTCATTCACGGCCATGGCCCAGCCAACCTGGTCGCTTCAGGAATGTATTGATTATGCACTGGAAAATAACATCATAATAAAGCAGCAGGGCCTGAATACCGAATACAGTCAGAATCAGGTCACCCAGGCCAGGAACGACAGGTTGCCAAACCTGAATGCCGGTGCGTCAAATAACTATAGTTTCGGGCGTTCACTCAATAACGACAATGTTTACGAAAATGTGAACTCGACCCAGCTGAATGGTTACCTGTCATCGAACCTGACGTTGTTTAACGGTTTTATTCTCCAGAATTCGGTGAGGCAAAATCAGCTTAACCTGCAGGTAGCCATCCAGGAGATGCAGAAAACAAAAGATGACATCATCCTGAATATAGCTGCTTCATACCTTGAAATATTGTTTGCAGAAGAACTTTCACTGATTGCTGAAGCTCAGATTGAAGTGACACAACAGCAGATTGATCGTACAAAGAAACTGGTGGATGCCGGAAGTCTTGCAAGAGGATCCCTTCTTGAGATAGAAGCACAACTTGCAAGGGAAGAACTGCAGCTTGTGAACGACAGGAACCGTGTCCAGCTGGCCTACCTGAACCTGTACCAGCTTCTGGAACTGCCAATAGAAAAGAGTTTTATCATTGAAAAGCCAAAATTGCCTGAAATCAAGGCGCATGTCACCATGTCAAACTCATTTGATGTATTCAAAAATGCAATCCACCTGAGGCCGGAAATCAAGGCTGCACAGCTTAGGGTTGAAAGCGCCAGGCAATCATTGAAAATAGCAAGAGGCTATCATTTTCCAACGCTTTCCCTGGGAGGAAGCTACAACAACAACTATTTCAACATCCTCAGCAGTGATTTTCCACAGCGTTCCTTCATGGATCAGATAAAATCCAACAGCAGGTATGGATTTGGCGTAAGCATGAATATCCCGATCTTCAACAGGTTCCAGGTGAATAACAATGTAGCCAATGCCAAACTGCAGATCCAGGATTATGAGTACAGGTTACAGTCGGCCCGGAACGTGTTGCGTAAGGATATTGAACAGGCTTATACAAATGCCCTTGCCGCCCTCAACAGGTACATCTCAAGCGAAAAAGCTGTTGAATCGATGGAAGAAGCATTCCGCTACACCGAGGAAAAATTCAATGTGGGAATGATAAATACAGTGGAATATAACCAGAGCAAGAATTACCTGACAGCAGCCCGTTCCGAACTGCTTCAGTCAAGATATGAATATATTTTCAGGGCTAAAATTCTTGACTTCTATAACGGGATACCCATTGAGCTCTAAATGGTACAGGCATTAAAACCTGTACCATTTACGGGCATTGCCTGCATAAATCTTATCAACAACTTCGCGCGGAAGTCTTAACCCCCTGAATTCATCCTGGATCAGGTTGCTGCTCATCAGGTTGTTGGTTACAATGAATTCCCAGTCCTTCATCCAGGTAGTGTGAAGGCTGGCCTGGAATGATTCCCTGTTGCTCCCCCTGTCGATAACATCGGTTCCGTAAATCAGCCTGTCCTGGTATTCAATAAAAAACCGTCTCACCTTGTCATGGTTTTCAGCAGTCTGGTAAAAAAGCTGTCCCATACGGGCTGCCATATCCATGGCGGCATTGGGAAACCGGTCAAGAAAACCAGCCATTTCATCCACACTCCATTCAAGGCTTGCCAGATGACAGCCTATAAAAATCAAATCAGGATGATTCTCAAGCATCCTGTCACGTGCAGCCATCTGTTCTTCATAGGAGGGAAACTCAGGGTGAAGGTACATGTGGTATTGCGGATTGTTAGCAAAATAGTTGCTGTCATTCCGGGTAGTCATCTCTTCAAGGGGCAGCCAGCAGTTTTTTGGTTCCCCTAAATGGCCCACAAGCGGAATGCCTTTCAATTCAAGATGCCGGAATACCGGGATAAACCGGGGATTATCTATCATGATCAGTTCCCCTTCCGCATTGCGGAACTCCATCCCGATGTTCTTCCATACCTTCACTGCAATGGCACCATCTTCAATGCACTGATCGATCCATGATATTGTATTTTCAACCCATCCGGGTTCATCCCACCCGTCAAGACAGAACGTTGCAGTGAATTCATTCATGCCGGGATGTTGCTGCTTCAGTGACTTAAGCCACTGGTGCCCTTCAACTACCCGTTCACAGCCACCTGAAAAGGTATTGATGTTCAGCAGCCTGAAATTGTCACGCTGCGCCTGATCGATTGAATTGTTATCGGAAGTGTAGATATGATAATGCGCATCAATTTTTTCTGCAGCATGAAAATCTTCCATCGAATAAAAATTTGTATCACTGCAGGAGAGCATGGTAAAACCCAGCAAAAAAATGAACAGGTGAGTAGTTTTCATAGTTCCATTTTTATTAATCGCTGGCTGAAGATAAAAAAAAACTGAAATGATTATCCCTGCGGAATTGTATTTCGTCAACACTCCTGAACTTTCATACTTTTGCATCATTAAAAAATGCTGCAATGATTGATTTACTCAGAGAAAGACGAAGCATCAGGAAATATACTGCCAAAGGGGTTGAAAAAGAAAAAGTGGATATACTGAAAGAGGCAGTGCTGCGCTCACCCTCATCGAAAAATATAAACCCGTGGGAATTTATTTTTATTGATGATAAGGATTTGATTCGGAAATTGAAGGATTGTAAGGCACATGGTACCGTTCCTCTGGAAACTGCAACCCTGGCTGTGGTTGTGTGTGCCGATACGGCTAAAAATGATGTGTGGGTGGAAGACTGTTCTATTGCTTCAATCATCCTGCAACTTACTGCACAGTCGCTGGGACTTGGATCCTGCTGGATCCAGGTTCGCCTGCGGAATCATTCCGGAACAGAATCTGCGGATGATTATATTCGCAGGCTGCTGAATATACCTGACAACTACAGTGTGTTAAGCATTATCTCAGCAGGGTATCCGGAAAAAATCCGTGCAGGCAAACCTTTTGATGAACTCCAGTTTGAAAAAATCAAGCTAAACAGCTTCAAAAATTCAATTTAATTCAAACCATTTGGTTTTGGTTACGTACATCCCTGAATCCAGCTCAGGATAGGTTGAATAAGTGGTTAATGCTTCTGTATAATCAATTGGTTTATCTTTAAGATATTCAAAAAGCTTCTTATAATTAACCAAAGCGAATTCCACAGAATAACCGGCAACAATAATTGTCCAGAAAGCTTCAAGGCTTTCATTGGATGCTCTTAAAAGATCTCCTTCAACCTGATAAAAATCGTCAGTATCCAAAAGAGACTTTATTTTATTGTAAAAATTGACAGTTGTCTTACTTTTCATAGCTTTTTCCGTATTTCTTTTTCAGAAGTAAAACTATACAAAGCCTGCAATTAATCAGTAAAAATAAATGCTGTTAAAGGATGTAATAATAGATGAATCCCAATCATCCACTTGCTGATAGCCGGTCTGCAATTCGGGCAATCCACATCATACAGAACTGCCTTAACGGTAAAAATCCTGATGAAAGAGGTGCAAAATTTACCCCTTCACTAAAAGAATTCTTCGATATCGGAAGGTCGGCTCAACTGGCTTTCATTATCACAGTTCAGGTTGATAACAAAGTTATCGGGCCTTTTGAAGCTGATGTCTTCAGAATAACCGAGAGTTGGGTCGGCAAGTACTTTCTTGTAGAAGTAACCCCAGATTGGCAGTGCCATGTTTGCACCCTGTCCCGAAGCAATGGTCCTGAAATGGATACTCCTTAAATCGGCACCGGTCCATACACCTGCGGTCAGTTGCGGTGTCATGCCAATGAACCATCCATCCGAATGATTTTGGGTAGTTCCTGTTTTCCCTGCTATAGGCATTTTAAACCTGCCGTAACCTTCACGGTTTCTTAACCTTCCACCGGTTCCCTGGTCAATCACCCCCTGCAGGAGGTTAACCATCAGATATGCGGTCTGCTCATCGAAAGCTTCATACCGTTCGGGCTGGAAATTGGCTATCACATTTCCGTAACGATCCTCTATACGGGTCACAAAATAGGGCTTCACATACACCCCCTGGTTGACATAGGTGTTAAAAGCGCCCACCATTTCATATAAGGTGATGTCGGAAACCCCCAGAAATATGGATGGAACCGGTTCTATGTAACTATAAACACCCATGCGCTGCATTACTTCAGTGACGGCACTGGGGTTAAACTGTTTCATGACCCATGCCGATATCCGGTTACGGGAGTTGGCGAGCCCCCATTTCAGGGTAACCATCTTCCCGTCGAATTCATCATTCCGCTCTGCATCCCTGGGCTCCCATATTCTACCATCAGGTAAAATGAACTGCTGGCTGACATTCGGAACTTTTGTACAGGGTGTAAGGCCATTCTGCATGGCCAGGGTATACAGGAATGGTTTGACAGTTGAACCTACCTGGCGCTTGCCGCCCTTCACCATGTCGTACATGAAATATTTGTAGTTGGGGCCCCCTACATATGCTTTTACTTTCCCCGAGTGAGGTTCCATGGCCATAAATGATGACCTGAAATACCTGAGGTACCATTTAATTGAATCTATGGGTGACATGATGGTGTCAATCTCACCTTTCCATGAAAAAATTGTCATATCAACCGGTTCCCTGAAGATTTCCCTTATCTCCCGGTAGCTCTTCCCCTGGTTGTTCAGGAGCCTGTACCGCTCACTCCGCCTAATCTCACGATCGATAAGTGAATCGGCACCCTGCGGTGTCATGTTGTTTGAAAACGGCGGGTTGCGAAGGTTCCTCATTCCCCCGTCAAAATCGGGCTGAAGGTTATTCTTCAGATGATGCTCAACCGACTCCACAGCATATTTCTGCATGCGTGAATCGATTGTTGTGAATATTTTCAGCCCGTCGGTATAAATATTATAAGGCTGTCCATCAGGTTTTGTATTCTTGTTGCACCAACCAAACAGCGGATTCGTTTCCCATTCGACTGAATCTTCTTTAAACTTCTGCATCATCCACGATGGGTAATTCTTCCGTTCAGGTTTTCTGGCAGTGAGTGTCAGCCTGAGATGTTCTCTCAGATATGGCGCCGGACCACTCTTGTAATCTACTTTCTGATAATCCAGATCAAGTGGCAGCTGCTTCACTGAATCCCTCACTTCATTTGAAATGAAGCCATATTTGGCCATTTGGTTCAGCACCACATTGCGCCTGTTTTTTACAAGCTCCGGCCTGCGTACCGGATTGTATAGCGATGAATTCTGGGCCATTCCCACCAGCATTGCCGACTGGTGAAGCTGAAGCGAATCAGGTGGAATGCTGAAATAAACATTGGCTGCCGATTTAATTCCCACCGCAAGGTTCAGAAAATCGTACTTGTTCAGGTACATCAGGATGATCTCTTCCTTTGTATAACTCCTTTCAAGATTTACTGCAATTACCCATTCCTTGAACTTCCGGATAACCAGATCAACCTTTCCAAGATCATTCTCCCTTGGAAAGAGCATCTTCGCCAGCTGCTGGCTGATTGTACTTCCTCCCCCTGAACTGGAATCACCAGTCACAATCCCTTTCATCACACGCATCAATCCGCGCATATCAACACCCGAATGCCTGAAAAACCTGACATCTTCAGTGGCTACCAGTGCATCTATCAGGTGGGGCGGCAGGTTGCTGTAATTAACAAACGTACGGTTTTCATGAATGAAATACTTGTCGAGGATTCGCCCGTCCTCCGAAAATATTTCTGTTGACAGAATGTTTGGCGGATTTTCAAGCTCTTCAAATGTAGGCATAAATCCGAGGCCCCCCCTGGCTATCATGATAAACAGGAGCGCAATTCCTGCTATCCCGGTCAGAAATATTGCCCAGAACAACAAAATATATTTTGTAATTTTTCCCTTTTTAACTTCTTTTCCTTCAGACATAAATATGTAAAATCTAATTCGCGGCAAAGATAAATCTTTCTGATTTCTACGCTGTAAAATAACGTGTGAAGCTGCAACATTATTTCATCCGGATCAATAAAATAATCATTCCCAACTTTATAGATAACAAAATAAAGACATATAAATTTTGAACTCGTCATTTCATTTTCTTTAATTTGCAGAAATTTTCATAACTCATAATAACATATGCAGGAAAATCTTGTGATAGTTGAGTCCCCGGCAAAAGCAAAAACGATTGGCAAATTTCTAGGAAAAGGATATACAGTCACCTCATGCATGGGGCATATTCGTGATTTGGAAAAGAAAGATTTCGGTATTGACATCGAAAAAAACTACCAGCCCAAATACGTTGTAAGCCCCGACAAAAAGAAAATTGTAGCTGATTTGAAAAAAATGGCCAAAGAGGCTTCTACTGTATGGCTCGCCTCCGATGAGGACCGCGAGGGTGAAGCCATCGCCTGGCATTTGAAGGAAGTGTTGAAACTTGATTCAAATAAAACCAAAAGAATAGTGTTTCATGAAATAACGAATGAAGCTATTCAGAAAGCAATATCAAACCCACGGACAATTGATGAGAACCTTGTAAATGCCCAACAGGCCCGGCGGGTGCTCGACCGGATTGTGGGATTTGAAATCTCACCAGTGCTCTGGAAGAAGGTTAAGCCATCTTTATCGGCAGGCCGTGTACAGTCAGTTGCTGTAAGACTGATAGTTGAAAGGGAACGGGAAATTACAAACTTCAAGGTAGAAACATGGTACCGGGTTACCGGAACATTTATAGCAACCGGTAAAAACGGGCAGAATTCGGAAGTAAAAGCCGAGTTGAACAAAAGGTTTTCAACAAAAAAGGAAGCTTATGATTTTCTGGAAAAATGTAAAGCTGCTACATTTAAAGTGGCCGATGTTGTAAAAAAACCTGCCAAACGTTCTCCTGCCCCGCCTTTCACAACCTCTACCCTTCAGCAGGAGGCAAGCCGCAAACTCGGGTTCTCGGTATATCAGACAATGGCAGTGGCCCAGAAGTTGTACGAACACGGGTTCATTACCTATATGCGTACCGATTCAGTCAACTTATCAAGCCTCGCAATCAATACAACAAAACAACAGATCATCGGGCTTCACGGTGAGAATTATGTAAAAATCAGAAAGTACCAGACCAGGTCAAAAGGTGCACAGGAAGCCCATGAAGCCATCAGGCCAACCTATATGGACAATGAAACCATAGCAGGTACAAATCAGGAACAAAGGCTGTACGAGCTTATCTGGAAAAGGACAATGGCCTCACAGATGGCCGATGCGGTGCTCGAAAAAACAACAGTTACAATTTCAGTTTCCACAGCACCTGAAGTTTTTGTTGCATCGGGCGAAGTCATCGTTTTTGATGGGTTCCTGAAGGTATACATGGAATCGACTGACGATGACAGTTCAGGCAGCACATCAGGACAGCAGGATATCATTCCGCCACTCAGGGCCAGTGATGTTTTGCAGATGTCAGTTATCAATGCCACACAGCGGTTTTCACAGCGTCCTCCGCGTTATACCGAAGCCTCACTTGTAAAAAAACTCGAGGAACTTGGGATTGGCAGGCCATCGACTTATGCACCTACAATTACCACCATCCAGAACAGAAACTACGTCATAAAGGAGGATCGGCAGGGACAGGAGAGGTCATACCATATGATAACCCTTAACAGCAAAGGCATTGCAGAAAAAACAGGCACCGAAAATACAGGGGCGGAAAAAGCAAAACTTTTCCCAACAGATATAGGGATGGTAGTGAATGACTTCCTGATGGAGAACTTTGAGCAGATTATGGATTATAATTTCACAGCCAGTGTTGAAAAAGAATTTGACGACATCGCCGAAGGGGAGAAAATCTGGAATGAAATGATCGACAGGTTCTACCAGCCCTTTCATGGCCAGGTGGAAAATGTGCTGAAACATTCGGAACGGTCGAAGGGAGAGCGCATCCTTGGTACAGACCCCAAAACAGGCAAACAGGTCTCAGTGAAAATCGGGCGTTACGGTCCGCTGGCCCAGCTTGGAGAAGCATCGGAAGAATCGGACGAAAAACCCCAGTTTGCCAGTCTGCGCGCCGGCCAGAGGCTTGAAACAATTACCCTTGAAGAAGCGCTCGATTTATTTAAGCTTCCGCGTGACCTTGGTGAATATGAAAATAAAAAGGTTGTCGTGAGCATTGGCCGGTTTGGCCCGTACATCAGGCACGACAACAAATTCGTTTCTCTTGGCAAAGATGACGATCCTTTTTCGGTGGAACTTCCCCGTGCCATCGAACTGATTGATGCAAAACGGGAAAAAGACAAAAATGCAGTTATTAAAACATTCAGCGAAGAACCTGAATTAAAGGTACTGAAAGGAAGATGGGGCCCTTATATCTCCTTTAAGAAGAACAATTATAAACTGCCTAAAAATGTAAAGGCGGAAGAGCTCACTCTGGATGATTGCAAAAAAATAATTGCAGAAACTCCGGAGTCGAAATCCAAAAGATCAACAAAAAAGAAATAGGTTCCTGCAGCAGCGAATGGCAATTAGCCTTACTTTTACCAAAACAACTTTATCATGAACCTGTCGGATTATTTTTATCCTGTTGATTTTGAGCAGTTCAGCAATGAAATAAACATTTTGGGCAGATTTGGGCTTGGACAGGCAATTCAAAATAGTACCCCTGCCTTCCTTGAGGCAGGCTGGAAAGGTCAAGGAATCGCAATCGTCGGGGCCCCTGCTGAACATGGGGTGTACAAAAGAAAAGGAGCTTCAGCGCCCGATAAAATCAGGAGCGCATTATACAAACTTGCTGCAGCGGGAACCCAACGGGATATTGCAGACCTGGGAAATCTTAAACCTGCAACAAATCTTAAAGGTACGTTACTTGCTCTTCGCGATGTGGTAGAATACCTGCGCGACATGAACGTTGTTACTGTTGTATTGGGTGGCAGCCAGGAACTCACTGCCGGAATTTGTGAAGCCTTTATCACAGAACCATACTTCTGGCTTACCACAATCGATCCGGTGCCCGATATCAGGAAAGGCTCAGAATCATTCAATTCAACGAACTATCTGACACGCCTGTTTAAGAATATGCCCAACCTTTTTCAATATTCACTGATTGGATACCAGCATCACCATACCGGCAATGAAATGCTTGCCATGCTTCCGGAAACATGCGAACATCTCAGGCTTGGAATATTGCGTGAAAACATCAGGCTGGCAGAGTCGGTTTTAAGAAACAGCCACGTTGTTTCATTCGATATGGGAGCAATCAAATGGAATGAAGCCCCTGCAACCAGGCATAAAAACCCTAACGGTTTAAAAGGTGAGGAAGCCTGCCAGCTTGCTCATTACGCAGGAATAAGCAATACTGCCGGCGTTTTCGGGATATTCGGAACACATGCTGCCAATGACAAAGACGGAATTACCTGCGCACTGGCAGCTGAAATTGCCTGGTATTTCATAAATGGTGTTATACAGAGAAGTTCTCCCGCAAAAAGAACCGCATACAAGGTGGAGATCGAGGGACTTGAGCACCCTGTTGTTTTTTTGCACGAACCATTAACCGACAGATGGTGGTTTGAAGTTGAATCAGTTTCAGGAAGTGTACTGGAGGTGGCATGTTCCCATGAAGAGTACAGGCAGGCCACTAAAAATGAAATTCCCGCACGATGGTTCAGATTTCTTCAAAAAATGGATATTGCTTTAAAATAATAAGATATGGAATCCGTTCTTAGCATTACATGGCTACAGAAGTTTGCTACAGACAACATTTTTTTATTTCTTTAGCCTGGATTGGAAAATAGTTGATTCCGCATCCGATTTGATATATGAAAAAAATAATTTCTTTTTTATATTTGCTATGTATTACTAAATTAGTGGCATTTGGACAGAATGATCCGCAGTTTACGAACTATATGTTTTATAAAATGGGGGTAAACCCGGGTTATGCAGGTGCCGAAAATACAATAAACGGACTGATTTTAAACCGATATCAATGGGAAGGAATGCCTGGAGGCCCAAAGAAACTTGTTTTTAGCATGGACGCTGCTACAAATCTTTTGGGACGATCAACCGGCCTTGGACTAAACATTATAAGCGACCAATTGGGATACGCAAAAAACATAATCATTAACGCCAATTATGCTTACCGGACTGAATTGAGCTTCGGCAGCCTGGGAATAGGGGTGTCGGCAGGATTTTACAGCCAGACAAGCAATGGTACATGGGAAAGTCCTGAAGGAAACCAATGGACACCGCCCTCTTCCGATCCAGGAATTCCACAGGGTGAGGTAAGCCAGCTGGTACCCGATTTTGGGGCTGGCATTTATCTTTCATCTTCCAGATATTACCTCGGAATTTCAGCGACACATCTCAATGAAGCAAGCATTTATTATGACGAAATTCCCATATCATACCTTGTCAGGCATTATTATTTCACTGGCGGATACAATATTAAACTTGGCAACCCGTTATTTGAGTTGCGGCCATCGTTCTTGTTCAAGTCAGATATAGCCACATGGATGCTTGACTTGAATTCAAATATAGTATATAACGATAAGTTTTGGGCTGGCCTTTCGTACAGGGTCGACGATGCGGTAGCCCTGCTGCTGGGCATTGAACTGGCCAGCGGTTTAAAGGTCGGTTATTCGTTCGACCTTGTGACTTCCGCAATCGGGTATTACGGGTATGGCTCACATGAGCTGTTTGTAACCTACTCGGTGGCACTGGAACGAAACCGGAACCAAAAATATAAGAGTATCAGATTTTTATAAAGCAAGCGATATAACAGAGCTATGAAAAAACTTCTTTTAATTGCAATTGTACTCATGACCATTACAGGCTTCACCAGTTGCAGCCGGTCAGGAAACGGAGAACTGGTGGGAGTACAAAACAGGTCAAAATGGAGGGAGACACAACCTTACGGAATGGTATATGTCCGCAGGGGAAGTTTTAACATTGGCCCAAGCGATCAGGACCCGGCTATGTCGGGAACCCCATCCAAAACCGTATCCCAGGATGCCTTCTGGATGGATGACACAGAAATTACAAATAATGAATACCGCCAGTTTGTTACCTGGGTAAGGGATTCAATTGCCCGCAGGATGCTTGGTGAACAGTATCCCGAATTTCTGATTACCGAATCACGTGACGGAACGCCCATTGACCCCCCACAGGTAAACTGGAGGGAAAGATTAAACTGGCGTGACCCTGATTACCAGATGGCTTTGGAAGACCTGTATATGCCAGAAAATGAACGTTTCTTTGGCAAAAAGGAAATTGACACAAGAAAACTTGTATATGAATACTGGTGGATCGACCTGCAGCAGGCTGCCAAACGTTCAAACAGCTATAATTTCAATACACAGCGGTATGAAGGGAGTGTTTACAATAATGAAGGCCAGCTTGCACCTATCGAAAACCGCTCAGCCTTCATCATGAACGATCAGGTTCATGTTTACCCCGATACCCTCACCTGGATCAGAGACTTCACTTACTCCTACAATGAACCCTGGGCAACACGTTACTTCTGGCATCCCGGTTTTGATGACTATCCGGTGGTTGGTGTGACATGGAAACAGGCCCTGGCTTTCTGCAACTGGAGAACAAAAATACAAACCGATTACCTGACTTCCAGGAGGCAACCGGCCATGCAGGCTTACCGCCTTCCTACCGAAGTCGAATGGGAATATGCTGCCCGCGGAGGCAAAAACTTCTCGATGTACCCCTGGGGAGGCTATTATGCACGTGACGAAGACGGGGTTTTCCTTGCAAACTTTAAGCCTTTAAGAGGAAATTATGTTGAAGACGGAGGCATTTCCACAATGAAGGTAGGAAGCTACGAACCTAATGCCTACGGACTTTATGACATGTCGGGCAATGTGGCCGAATGGACTGAAACTGCTTATGATGAAGCAGGATATAATTACTTCAGTGACTTAAATCCCACATTTACCTACAATGCACGGGCCGATGATCCACCTGTGATGAAAAGAAAAGTAGTCAGGGGTGGCTCATGGAAGGACATTGCATATTTTACACAAGTATCAACACGGAGCTTTGAGTACCAGGACACAACCAAATCATACATTGGTTTCCGCTGTGTCAGGTCTACTTTTGGAGATGAATTTAAATAATTAGAAACAATTACCATTAACCTCAGAAAAATGAATATTGGTGATCTTTTTAGGACAAAACGCTGGAAAACTTTCATGGGCTACGTCTATGGATGGGGTGCCTCAATTGTAATGATTGGTGCGCTCTTCAAACTCCAGCACTGGCAGTATGCCGGGCTTCTTTTGACAATCGGCTTGATTACGGAAGCATTTATATTCTTCCTTTCAGCATTCGATCCACCGATGGAAATGCCCGAGTGGTCAAAAGTATACCCTGAATTGCGTGATGATTATGAAGTGGTAGAACTGGAAGATTACCAGAGAAAAGGAAAAAACGGGTTCAACCAGCTGCTGACTTCTTCAGAGTTCTCACCTGAACTGCTCGACAAAGTGGGGCAGAGCCTGAACAACCTGTCGAACGTTGCTAATGGCATCAGTGACATTTCATCGGCAACCCTGGCTACCGATATTTATGTCAGGAACCTCAGCTCTGCATCTGAATCAATGATGTCATTTGCTGAGATCAACAGGCGCGCCAATGAAACTGTCAATTCGTCGGTCGACAAACTGATCCAGTCATATTCAGTTGCCTCGCAGCAACTGTCAAACACGGGCAAGGTTTCAATCGATAAAATCAACCAGAGCAGCGAGGAATTCTCTTCAAAACTTGCTGAAGCAGGGCGTAAACTGGCTGATACAGTAAACGGTGCCTCGGGGAAATTTACCACAGAGCTCTCCCATGTCACTGAAGGTTCAAAAGTTTATTCCAGCAGTATGGAGAAACTCAACCAGAACATCAACGCCCTGAACCAGACATTTGAAATGCAGCTGAAAGGAACCCAAAATCAGTTTGAAGCCAGCCGGAAATTCAGTACCGATATGAACCAGATGAATGAAATACTGGCTTCATCGGTTTCTGAACTTCAGAAATACAGGCAGAATGCTGAACAGTTAAATAAACATCTGGAAGCACTGAATACCATCTATGGAAACATGTTGGGTGCGTTAAATTACAGAAAGTAAAAACCTGAAGTTACCGTAATATGGGTGCAAAAAATTGCCCGGAAACCCCGAGGCAAAAAATGATAAATATGATGTACATTGTCCTCACTGCAATGCTTGCATTAAATGTTGCAGCTGAGGTTCTTGAGGCTTTCAGGGTTGTCGATTCAAGCCTGCTGGAGACCTTAAAAACAGTGGACATGAAAAACGCACAGGTTTATGCGTCTTTTGAACGTGCCTTTGCAGAAAATGAAACCAGGGTAGGCGACTGGAAAGTTAAAGCTGATCTTGTACGTGAGGAAACCGACAAAATTATCTCATACATCGACCAGCTGAAGGAGGATATGGTGAAAAAATCGGGTTACAGGCCGGCTGCCCCGCAGGAAAGAGTAGTTGGAAATACCTTCTTCTTCGTTACCCAAACAAGTGACACGCTTGTGATCAAAAAAGAAGATGACCTGAATGTTCCTTCACAGCACATGATCACCCAGAAAAAGGGAACCGAACTAAAGGAGGAAATCATCCGCTACAGACAGAACCTGGTGAACCTGATTGAAGAAAATGACGTCGAGCTCAGAAACACCATTCTTGCTGCGCTCGATACAAGTGATCCTCCTGTCAACCTGAAAGAAGGCGGTGAGAAAAAATCATGGGAAACCGAGCGTTTCCTCGATAAGCCGCTGGTGGCTGTTATGGCACTGCTGTCAAAAATACAGATCGACGTTAAAAATTCTGAAGCCAACCTGATTAATTATCTTTATGCACAGATTGATGCAGGGTCATTCCTGTTCAACAAGCTGGGAGCACGGGTTATTCCCCAGTCCAGCATTGTACTTCAGGGTGATGAATATGTGGCTGAAGTGTTTATGGCGGCTGAGGATACAACCCAGCAACCCCAGATTTTTATCAATAACCAGCAGGTTCCTGTACAGGACGGAAAAGCTACTTTCCGTGTAAGAACTTCCCAACCGGGAGTCTTCAGCTGGAGTGGCCTTATTAAGTATAAAACACCTGCAGGAACTATCAAGGATTATCCTTTTACACAGCAGTACCAGGTGACCGAGCCATCGGTAACCATGTCGGCTACACGTATGAATGTGTTTTACCGTGGTCTTGAAAATCCTTTTGATGTAGGTGGCGGCGGAATTCCGCATGAAAACCTTGAAGTTACGATGACTAACGGTACAGTAACCAAAAGGGGGAACTCCTTTATCATCAGGCCCAATGAACTTGATGAGCAGGGCCGCCGCACAACAGTATCGGTATTTGCAAATGTAGGTGGCCAAAGGCGCTTGCTGGGAACAACCAACTGGAGGGTCAAACGTGTACCTCACCCTGTTGCCCAGGTTGCCGGACAAACCAGTGGTACAATCAGGAAAGAACGCCTGCTGGTTGAAGATGGTGTGATGGCAGTGCTCGAAGACTTCGATTTCGACTTCAAGTATACTGTCACTCAGTTCAGGGTTGAAGTTGTAGGTCCCGGAGGGTATACAAATGCCTGGGAAAGCAACAACAACCGTTTTACAAACGATCAGAAGGATCAGTTCAGAAGGCTAAACCCGAACAGCCTTGTTTATATTTCTAACATCAAAGCAGTGGGATCCGATGGCGTTACTGTCGATATTGATCCTATCTCTTTTAAATTACAATAAAGATGAAGAAGTTATTTGTTTATACCGGAATATTGTTTCTGCTTGTGGCCGGAACCGCTGTACAGGGAAATGCCCAGCTGATAAACAGCGCCTTTCAGTCGAATGACATCAGCCAGAAAAAACCGATGCCTCTGCCCTCAGTGAGAGAAGCCGATGTATTCTGGTCAAAAAAAATCTGGAGAATCATCGACCTGCGTGAAAAAATGAACCTGTCACTTTATTATCCGACAGTGGAAATGGATGGAAGGATGAACCTGACAACATTACTGCTCGAAGGAATTAAAAGCGGCCAGATCACCCCTTTTGATGCACGTCTTGACGATGACTTCAAAGTCCCGATGACCTTTGAACAGGTGCAGGAAGCATTTGGAGCCGATGCTACCACTGAAGAAACAATCGACTTCGATACAGGCGAAAGAAAAACTGTGGTCATCCAGGGCGAAATCAGGCCAGGTGAAATTAAACAGATCATGGTGAAGGAAGAATGGTATTTCGACAAACAGGCCTCATCATTAAATGTAAGAATCATAGGCCTTTGCCCCATCAGGGAATATATGCGGCCAAATGATCCAACCGGACAGGTACAGCGCCAGAAAGTATTCTGGGTATACTACCCCGAAGTAAGAAACCTGCTGGCAACAAACCGTGTGCTGAATCCTTACAATGAAGCACAGTCCATGTCATTCGACGACTTGTTCATCAAGCGGTTCTTCAACAGCTATATTGTGCAGGAATCGAATGTTTTCAACAACCGCGACATCAGTGCATATGTCTCAGGAAGGGACGCGTTGCTTGAATCGAAACGGATTGAAGAACAAATCTTTAATTATGAGCAGGACCTGTGGGAATATTAATCGCATACAATAAATAATGAATAGCCTTATGGTTTCATAAGGCTCTTTTTTTCAAAATTGACCGCATAAAATTTATCAGTTATCACCAGGGATACAATGTCGACAAAACGAGGATGAGAAAAGCATTCATCTATATCATCATAGTTACCGGATTGTTTTTCCAGTCGTGCAGGAACGAAATTGTTCAATACCTGCCGGGTGGTGAAAGAAATTCAAAAAACTGGTATGAAACCACTCCTTTTGGAATGGTCTACATCCCCAGGGGTTCATTTGTTATGGGTCCTTCTGATGATGAATTGAAGATTGGTGCCTCAGGCTCAAAAAGGGTTACCGTTGAATCCTTCTGGATGGATGATACTGAAATCACAAATAACGAATACCGTCAGTTTGTTTACTGGGTGCGTGATTCCATTGCCCGGAGGATGCTTGGCCAGACTTACTCCGAATTCGTAAATACAGAAGATGCCAGTGGAAACCCGCTGGCTGAACCAACAATTAACTGGCGCGAAAAGATTAACTGGCGGGATGCTGACTACCAGATGGCACTCACCGATTTATATATGCCGGAAAATGAAAGGTTTGCCTACAGGAAAGAAATCGATACCCGCAAGCTTATTTATGAGTACTACTGGATCGACTATAAGCAGGCAGCCCGCCGCCAGAACAGCTATAATTTTGAAACCGGCCGGTATGACGGTGAGGTTATAAACCAGCAGGGACAAACCATACCCATTGCCAACCGCAGTACTTTCCTGATGCATGAAACAGTACCTGTTTACCCCGATACCCTTGTCTGGATCAGGGATTTCACCTACTCATACAACGAACCATATACACTGAAGTACTTCTCACATGTTGCATTTGACGATTATCCGGTGGTAGGCGTTACCTGGAAACAGGCACGGGCGTTCTGTAACTGGCGTACAAACCTGCAAAGGGAGTTCAGCAGCCGGCTGAATGAAGCACCTGCTCATGATTACAGACTGCCTACCGAAACAGAATGGGAACGTGCCGCCCGTGGAGGACTCGATAATTCTGTGTATCCCTGGGGAAGCTACTATACACGTACCGATCAGGGTTGCTTTATGGCAAATTTTAAACCCCTGAGAGGGAATTATGTATCCGACAGCCCTACAACCACCAATACAATGAAGGTTGGCCAGTTCGACCCAAACAATTTCGGGTTGTATGACATGGCAGGCAATGTGGCCGAATGGACAAGCAGTGCATTTTATGAGGCAGCTTATGATGTTGTAAGTGACCTGAACCCCGAGATGGAATATGATGCCCTGCCCGATGACCCCCCTGTAATGAAACGCAAAGTGATACGGGGAGGCTCATGGAAAGACATTCCCTATTTTATAAGGGTTTCCACCCGTACATTTGAATACCAGGATACTACCAAATCATATGTCGGCTTTCGCTGTGTAAGGACATCATTTAAAAATGAACTTCACAACAGGTAGCCGCCTTCAAGGCATTCAGATTTTTTGAAGGTATTTAGTTAAAAATTCAAGATCTTTTTTCAGCCAGCCCGAAATTTCCCCGGTTGACATCTGCGGGTTCATTGAGCCATGTTCTGCCCCACCCAGGTCATATTCATAGTGAATGGATATCGGCCCTTCCAGGTTCAGCAAAGCATAGTGGCGGAAAAATGCATCGAAATCGACCATACCCTCTCCCAGCGGTACACTTTTAATCTGCCATTTCCCCTGCCTGTTTTTATCCCAGTGAAAGTCTTTAATGTCGATGGTTCTAATCCACGGGGCAAGAAGTTTCATGCCCAAAGGCCAGCTGGCAGCCCCTTCCGAAACTGCATGCCTGATATCATACTGCACACCCACGTATTCAGGGTCACGATCTTTTAATACCGGATGCAAATCCCACACAGGTGCACCAAGTGCCTGCCCCGAATGGTTCTGGTATCCGCCATGAATTCCGAACTCGCGGTTTACCTGCTCCAGTTGCTCAAAGATGCGTTTAAAATTCTCCTGGTTCTCAGCCATGGAAAGGGAATGATCATAATTTATCCAACCCATCCGGTAATACTTTATTCCCTGATTGGCCATGGCTTTAAGTACCGGTCTTGTAAATTTATCATCGGCACGGGTGATCCCGGTGGTTATCATTGAAGTTGAAATACCTGCATCTCTCAGTGCTTTCACTGCTTTGGGCAGATCAGTTTCCACCTTTTCAGGAATTACCTGTCCGCCCGGCCTGACGGTCATATCGGCCCCGGCAAATCCCAGTGAGGCAAGGAGCTCTGCCATCTGGTTATAATCGAGAAACTGCAGGCACTTTGTAAAAACGTGTACCGGTCGTTTATCTGCCGGGCCCATCTCTGCAAAACTCCGGTGAACATGATTTGCTCCTGTACTGCCTATCGAGGCCAGGCCAAAGGATGCACCAGCAGCAGCTATTGCAGCATTTCTTATAAAGTCACGGCGTGATTTTCCTTCCATTAATTTTTTATTATTGGTTATGCCTCCAATTTATAAAGAAAATAAGAAGGAAATGCCCCACCGTACAGGAAAGTTTTGCGTGATTGCCTTCAATCACCTAAAAGCTGATGTTCAACCCCGAAAAAAATGTCGCACCCGGCATTGTGTAATACCTGTTGACGGCATATTGTTCATTGAGCAGATTCTCGCCGCTGATATACCATCTCAGGTTGTTGTTGATGAAATATACTGCCTTTGCCATAAGCAGTGAATAGTTTTCAGTGGAAACAGCAGGGGAAGGATCGCTGTCGAGACCGTTGATCTGCTGCAGGCTTGCCATGAGCTGTACCTTTTTCATATTGTACCGCGCACTCAAAAACAGGTGATGCTTTGGAGTGGCAAAAACCGGATTTTTCATATCGATATAGCTATAGGTCCCCTCAATGCTGACATTTTTCACAGGCTGTGCCTGTACCTGCAACTCAATTCCCCGGTTATTTATTTCACCTGCATTTCGCAAACCCTGCATGGGTACCATTATGATGAGGTTATCGCCGCTTACATTGTACAGTGTCACTTCAGCACTGAGCAAATTGTTAAAAAAATTTCTTGATATGCCTGCCTCATAACTCAGCACCGTTTCAGGTTCGAGCGCAGGATTTGGCCCCCACAGAAACAGTTCACGGATTGTCGGGCTCCGGAAGCCTTTCGATACATTGCCTTTCACAACAGTCTCTCCGGGAAGGCTCCATGCAAATCCAGCCGAGGGAATCCAGCGGCTGCCGTAAACACTGTGATTGTTATGCCGTACCCCGGCATTAAGAATCAGCTGCCGTCCCAGTTCGTGCTGGACAAAACCATAAATCCCGGTTTCATGAACTGCCGTATCAGCAAAAACAACCCCGTTGCCATTCATTGCCAGCACATTTTCAGCAATCCCGCCGTAGTTCATGTAATCAACACCCAGTGTAATGCTGTTTCCTTCGAACAGTTTCAGCGATTCATAAATGTTTATCCCATAGTTGTGATCGCGCGAATGAAAACCATCAGTAATATCATGTTCCCCGAAATTATAAAAGAGTTTTACTGCTCCTGAAAACCTTTCGTAATTGTTTTGAAAGGTAAGTGACCAGTAACCCCTTGTAATATCAATACGTTCACCAAATGATGCCCTGAGCGTGTCGGGGCCTGGATCGGCCGCATCAAATAATGCCATACTCAAATCAGTGTTAATCCGCAGATTATCATTGAACTCATAACCCACCTTTACATATCCGTTAGTTATTTTGAAGTCGGAATGTTCCCTGTGCCCGTCGGTCCGGTCATGATTTGCCGAAACGAATGTGCTTAACCCGTTGTTTCTGTATCCTGCCGATGCCATATACTTCTGGGTATTGAACGACCCATACGAGATACGGGCATCTCCGTTTACACCTTCTGAAACCTGCTTCTTTGTAATGATGTTGATGACTCCGCCCATTGCGTTGGAACCATACAAGATGGAAGCAGGACCCCTGATAACCTCCACCCTTTCGGCATCGGAGGCAACATAGGAATCGGGCAGCGGGTGCCCCATGATTCCCATAAACTGGGGATGGCCGTCAATCAGCATCAGCACTCCCGTTGTGGGCGAACCTCCAATGCCACGGATGGATATCTGTCCGGCTGAACCGGCAGCAACACCAAATCCGGTCACTCCCCGCTCAGTTACAAACAAACCAGGCACCCTCCCATTCAGTACAGGCAGCAATGCCGATTCATGACTCTCCTCTATCTGGGTCCTTCCAACAACTGATACGGCCATAGGCACATTGTTGCGGTTAACAACTACGCGTGAACCTGTAACCACAACTTCTTCCACCCGCACCGTATCAATTGGCTCCGGCTCCGATGCAGCAGCTGCATAACTGATTATCATAAAGAGAAAAACAAAGCGGAGTTTCAAATTTGCTGTAATCATGATGTATCGTATTACTATTTTTTCGATTCGTGTTACTGTCAGGACAAAAAAATTTACTCAGCCTTGCTCATTACAAGCTTTCCATGCTGAATTCCCTTGATGCTGATTAATTTATCTGAAAATTCGGTGAGTCTTCTGGAAGCACCCTTTACTGCAACTATTTCAAGATAGTTCTGATCATTCAGGTAATATCCCTGTGAAGACAGTACAACATCCTTATATTCAATTTGTATATCCGATGATCTTTTCAGTATATCGGTCTTTTTCATATCAAAAACCAGCACAATGGCACCGGCAACAATGTTGTCACACTTCCACTTCTGCTCCACCAGGTTCTTTTCTATCAGATACCTGATAGCCTGCGAACGGTTAGCAAAGCTGTTCATTCCCACAAACTCGTCGAGTGCATGCAGCAGCTCTTCATCGAGTGATACTCCAAAACGTGATACAGGCATTGGTGACACTAATTTTTAAATTCGTGTTACTAAAATAGTAAAGTTTTCGTATGTACAAAAGATTTGCCTTCTACCGTTTTACGATTTTCTTTTCATATATCCCGCCATCCCCGTGGATGTGAAGGAAGTATATCCCTTTTGGAAGGTGTGCCCAGTTAAAATTCATTTGCTTACCCTCATACATGGCCAGGGGTTTACCGGCAGCATCGTAGAGGCGTATTTTTCTGACCGGCATGTCACCGGGGACAGCCAGGGTAACTTTATGACTAAATGGATTGGGATAAACTTTAATATCACCATTATTCCTGATAATGGAAGCATTTACAATTTCCTGTGTTCTGGTAATCATCCACATGTCGGGGTCAATAACCAGACTGCCCACCGTGAATGAAGTTTCAACAACAAATTCCTGCCTGTTTTGCATATGCTGAAGCCTGAAATCGGCCGAATCGGTTCTCTCAGCATTATAAACCCGCACATGGACCGGCATTTCAAAGAAATCAACTGAAGGATGTGATGTGGTTTGTGATAATATAATTGTTGATTTCCCTGCTCCTGCTGATTTATATTCGGCTGAATAAACTGGGTATCCCTGACCGTAGTACCAGTCATTGAAAAATTCGGAAAGGGAGGTATCAGCCGCTGCCTCGAAATGTGCCACCAGCTGCCCATGGCTTGCAAATCCATTGGCGATATCGGGATCCTGGTAATAATTCCTGATGGCAGCGAAAAAAGCTGAATCGCCGATAACCCATCTCAGGGTATGCAGCAGGTATCCGGCTTTTGAATAGGAAAGCCTGCTGTCGAAAATCCTTGAAACGCTGGTTGTATCATCAACAAAAACCGAACCTCCGGGCTGAAGCATAACCCTGCTCCTGTTACTACGTTTCCAGTTATGAAAGGAAGCACTTCCGCCAAAACGTTCATTTGCCAGCCCGGTGAGGTATGTGGCAAATCCCTCATTCAGCCAGATATGCTGCCAGCTTGAAAGTGTAATATAATTCCCAAACCACTGGTGTGCCAGTTCATGGGCAATCAGGTCGAAATTAAAGCTGCCCATAAAGCTCATTGTCTGATGTTCCATTCCCCCGCCCCACCCAAACTGGGCATGTCCGTATTTCTCATCGGCGAAGGGATATTCGCCAAAAACTTCATTAAAAAACTCCATCAGGCCAACCGTTGCAGGAGTCCTTTCCTTTGCCCACTGGAGATTCTGGGGGTAAACAAAATTGAGTATCTCGATTCTGCGGCCATCTTCCAGATCAACGAAATCAGAATAATCGACATAGTTAGTAACAGCAATAGCTACCAGGTAGGTAACAATAGGATGCCTGTGCTTCCAGTGCATTGTACGCATGCCGTCAGAAACGGTTTCTGAAACAAGAATACCATTGCTGGCAGTGCGGTACGGCTCAGGGGAAGTAACAATCACATCGATCGAATCAATCTTATCGGTAAGCGACTGCTTTGAGGGCCACCATTCCCTTGCACCGAAAGGTTCAGAAAGTGTCCATATAATCGGCACATTATCGGGTCCATGAACCGACTGCGTAAATGATCCGAATCCTGAATTATTGGGTTCCCCCCTGTAATAAACCGCAAGGGAATCAATTTCACCTTCCTCAAGGCCCTGGGGCAGATGAAGCAGAAGTTTATGTTCATCGCGCGAAAATTCAGCTTTCCCGGTGCGGTGTACAACAGAATCAACAACCATAGCTGAATCAAGATCAAATTCAAGTACAGTCAGGTTCCCTGTCAGGCTCCTGAAACGGGAGGTAATTTTCCCGCTGATATACCTGACTGCCGGGTCAATATCCCATTCCATCCGCTGATATATCAAATCATAACTGGCATATGAAACAGGCTCAGTTACTAAAGATTTCTGAAGAAAGCTATGTGCACACGCTGCCGAACAGCTTTCACTGGCAACATGCGCCAAATGCTGCGATACAGCTTTATACTGGGAAAAATAAAAGAGCAGTATGACGATGATTATAAATTGCTTCATAACCTAAATATACAAATTTCAGTATCCTTTAGTTCAGGCAGTTCAACAAAATAAACTGCCGGTTGAACCCCCTGTCCCGAAAACCTTTCTTACAGGGTTAAGTATCAACTCACAACCATAGGATTTACCGGATGAAAAGTCCGCTTCAGCGATATACCAACGCTATACCAACGCTATAAATAATTGAATTTAATACGGCGTTGGTATAGCGTTGGTATGGTGAAGCAACCTTATAGATTCAGTGCATGAAGCAATGCAGAATGCAAAAAAATGAAAGGCCGTCCTGTTTCCGGGACGGCCTTTTAAAACTATTGTATAGAGCCTATTTCTCCAGTTCTTTCCACACAAGGGCACTGGCACCTACAATGGCAGCATCACCTGGTTTCAGTTTCGATGGCAGAATTTTTATTTTATTCTGGAATATGGGTAACAGATGTTTTTCCATATGCTCTTTTGTTGGCTTAAAAATAAATTCACCAGCAGCAGTAGGCCCTCCGAAAAGGAAGATAGCCTCGGGGCTAAGGTGGTGCACTGTATCAGCAAGACCCTGACCAAGCCATGCACCCGTTTTTTCAAAAACCTCAATAGCGATACGGTCGCCCTTCACGGCTGCTTCATATATCATTTTTGCATCCAGTTCATTATATGAATAGCTTGCAAGTAAACTGTCGGTTGCATTATACTGTACCATCAGTTCAAAGGCAGTCCGCTTCATGCCGGGAGCCGAGCAATATGCTTCGAGATGCCCAAGTGCACCGCAACCGCACCTGCGTCCGCCGGGGACAAGTGTAGTATGGCCGCATTCTCCGGCAAAACCATCATGACCGTAAACCAGGTCACCATTTACAATGATACCGCTTCCAACACCTGTTCCAAGCGTGAACATGACAAAGTTTTTCATATCCTTTGCTCCACCGTATATCATTTCACCTATGGCAGCAGCATTTGCATCGTTTGTCAGTGCAAGTGCTTCCATAGTTGGAAAATGATTGCGCAGCAATTCAATCAGCCTTACAACACCTTTAAATGAAAGGTTTGGAGCATATTCAATCGTCCCGCTGTAGTAGTTTCCATTTGGGGCACCTATGCCTATACCTAAGATTTCCACATCCTGGTTAAGCAGTTTAACCGAACGTATTACCTCATTGATAGCATTGGCCAAATCTGAAATGTACCTGTTAATATCACCGTGCGATGGAGTGGGGATATTGTCTTTTACCATTACGTTTCCTTCGGGATCCACTACTCCGATTGCTGTGTTGGTACCCCCGATATCTACTCCGATTGCTACTTTCTTCATCATTGTCTTTTACTATTTTAATTAATGTTTGTTCTTCTGGACTGTTGTCTATACAGCGGCATCAAAAAATAATTTTTTGACAGTTCAAAACCTTCAATCAGGTAAAATGTTGTTATTGCACAAAAATATGCTGTAAAAAACCTGTTTTTAAATTATTCTTAATCTAAACCGGCAAATTTAAAAATATTATGCAATTCTGAATGTGATAAAATCAGGTTTGCAGCAATAATCCTTTGTTAAAAATAAAATACAATCTTCTCGTTTATTATCTTTGCGGTGGTTTTATGAAACAATTGGTAAAATACATAGGGAAAGGTGCTGCATGGTTACTTCTGTTGCCCGTATATTTTTATAAATATGTGATTTCACCATTCACTCCTGCCTCCTGCCGGCATACGCCAACATGCTCGGAATATGCTGTGCAGGCAATAAAACTGCACGGCCCCTTGCGGGGATTGCTGCTCACCGTAAAACGTCTGTCGCGATGTCATCCCTGGGGTACACATGGTTACGATCCTGTTCCTCCAAAATCTCATTTCAGTATAAAAAAAATGAAAGTATAAGATTATTTTTGACACTTTTAAACTACAATTCTTAATATTTGAAAATGAAGAAAGTTCTGTTGTTACTGGCACTTGCAATCATAATGGGTTCATGTGCACCTGGTACAGGCAATGACGATAAACAGGTTATCACTGTCAGCATACTGCCTCAGAAAACATTTGTCGAAAAAATTGCAGGCGATGATTTTGATATCCAGGTACTGGTTCCGCAGGGAGCAAGCCCTGAGTCATATACATTGCTGCCTTCTCAACTGAAGCAAATTTCGCGGTCACAGGTATGGTTCCGGTTGGGGTATATTGGATTTGAGCTATCATGGAAAGATAAAGTTGAGCAAATCAACAGGAACATGACAGTTGTTGACCTTTCAGAAGGACTTGACCTGATAGTTGGCGAAGAGGTACAACATGGCGACCATGTTCACCTGGAAGGGGTCGACCCGCATATCTGGCTTTCGCCGCGGCTTGTGAAACAAATGGCTGGACGGATGACCCAGGTATTGTCGGAAATTAATCCTGAAAAAAGTTCAGCATACCGCTCACGGTATGAAGATTTCGTGAAAGAGATTGATTCACTTGATTCAAGGTTGCGTGCTTCGCTGAATGATTACCAGGGCAGGTCGTTCATTACTTTTCATCCCAGCCTCTCCTATTTTGCCCGTGACTATGGACTTGTTCAGTATACACTTGAGTCAGGTGGCAAGGAACCAACAGCCCAGCATATGGCTAAAACAATCAACATTGCAAGGCGTGAAAATATCAACGTGATCTATATTCAAAGTGAATTCGACCGCGACCATGCAAAGGTTTTTGCAGAAGAAATCAAGGGAAGGGTTATCGAGGTCTGGCCGTTGAATCCTGCATGGGAGGAAAATCTGGTTGAAATGGCGAATACCATGATTGAAAACTTCTGATGAACCCACTCATAAAAATAGAGAATCTGACGGCAGGTTACGACAAGATACCTGTACTTAAGAATGTAAATCTTGAGATCAATGAGTATGATTTCCTGGGAGTGATAGGCCCCAATGGTGGCGGCAAAACTACTTTGCTCAAAGTGATACTGGGTTTACTTCAGCCGATGAGCGGCAGAGTTTCTTTCGAAAACGACCTGAACAGAAGGAAAAAACCCATAGGCTATCTTCCGCAGGTGAAACATATCGACAGGAATTTCCCGATCACTGTTTTTGATGTGGTCAGATCGGGCTCTATGATGGAGAATTCTAAAAAGATATCTTCGAAGGAAATATCAGCACGTGCCGAAAGTCTTCTCGGGGAAATGGGAATTGCAGGTATCAGGAAAAAAGCAATCGGGGAATTGTCGGGAGGCCAGATGCAGCGGGTATTCCTGTGCAGGGCCTTGCTGAGCCGTCCCAGGGTTCTGCTGCTGGATGAACCCGACACATTTGTTGATAACCGTTTTGAAGGGGAACTCTATGAAAAACTCAGGCAACTGAACAAGGAAATGGCCATAGTGCTCGTATCGCATGATGTGGGTACCATTTCAAGTTATGTCAAAACAATTGCCTGTGTAAATGGCGAGCTCCACTATCACCCCGATAATGTAATCACACAGGAGCAGCTTAATGGCTATAATTGTCCCATTAAACTGATTTCACACGGAGAGATTCCGCATACTGTATTAAAACATCATCATTGAAATGAGCAACCTGATCGATCTGTTTTCCTACGACTTTTTCCAGAAGGCATTTCTGGCGGCTGTATTTGCCAGTATCTCCTGCGGCATTGTCGGGAGCTATATTGTGGCCCGGCGAATCGTTTTTATAAGCGGAGGAATCACCCATGCATCATTTGGGGGCATCGGGCTGGCATTTCTGCTCGGGTTTAATCCGCTTGTGGGGGCTGTGGCGTTTGCTATCGGGTCGGCGCTGGGAATTCAGTTTTTCACGAAAGTAGCCAATGTACGCGAAGATTCATCAATTGCTATTTTCTGGTCGCTTGGAATGGCCCTTGGAATTATTTTTGTTTTCATGACGCCCGGCTATACACCCAACCTGATGAGTTATTTGTTTGGAAATATACTTACTGTAACCATTTCGGAGCTTTGGTGGATGTTTATCCTTAATGTCGTTGTGATATCATTTTTCGTACTGCTGTTCGACAAGATACTGTTTATTGCCTTCGACGAAGAATTTGCACGTGCGGCAGGACTACCTGTAAGCCTGTTCAATTACCTGACCATTACGCTTGTTGCGCTTACGGTAGTTCTCAACATCAGGGTAGTAGGCATCATCCTGATTCTTTCACTGCTCACGATTCCCCAGGCAACAGCCAATCTTTTTACAAAGGACTTTAAAGTCATGCTCATACTGTCGTCGGTGATAGCCTTTATCGGAGCAATGGCAGGGCTTTTTGTTTCCTATTTCTTCGATATCCCCTCGGGAGCAACTATCATCTTCACGCTGGTAATCATGTTTGCCCTGGCCCGTGTATACAAACACTACTTTTAGATGCTGGGAAGCATTAAGAAAGAGAAGTATTTTACCTGCGGGAGCTGTGGTTATACCTATTCCACAACCGATACAGTCAGGGTTTGCAGCAACTGCTTTGCCTGTACCGGTTGTGAAATTTACATCTGCCCCTGCTGCCGGCAGGAGGATGTTGTAAGGCCAAAGAAACCAATGTCAAGGAATATCTGAGTTCTGATTACCTGTTTTCGGTAAAGTATTTTACAGTTCCTACCTTCAGTTCCATTGTTGCTTCCTCATCACACACGATGGTGGCATTTGGATGCATCTGCAAGGCTGAGAGGGTCCATATATGGCTGATTCCTTCTTCCACCACTTTCTGCAGTGCACGTGCTTTTTTGTAGCCATTCACTACAACCACAACTTCACGCGCATCAAATACTGTTTCAACACCCACTGTTATTGCCCTTTTAGGCACCTTGTCGAGATCGCCTTCAAAAAACCTGGAATTGGCCAAAATTGTATCGAAGTTCAGATTGACCAGGCGCGTGCGAGATTTGAGTGATGATCCAGGAACATTAAATGCAATATGTCCATCGGCGCCCATTCCCCCAAGGAACAGGTCGATGCCTCCAAAATGTTTAATTTTCTCCTCATAATCCTGGCATTCTTTTTCGAGCCCCGGAGAATTCCCGTTAGGTATATGGATGTTTTCCCTTTTGATGTCGACATGATCAAATAAATGCCTGAACATGAATGAATGGTAGCTCTGTGGATGATCAACCGGCAGGCCCACATATTCGTCCATGTTGAAAGTAACAACATGTTCAAATGAAACCTTCCCGTCTTTGTATAGCGCCACAAGTTCCCGGTAAGTCCCTTCGGGGGAAGACCCGGTGGGCAACCCCAGAACAAAGGGCCTGGCTTTGGAAGGGTTGTAATCATTAATCCTGTGAGCAATATGATTGGCTGTCCAACGGCTCAACTCATCGTAGGTTTTGTGAATTACCAGCTGCATATCATTACAATTTAAATAGTTAAAAAATTCCTTCCATTGATTTACCCAGCTTTGAAGCTTCCTCCAGAAACTGTTCAACATTCAGTTCACGCAGGTATACCATTCCATGAGTTGCCCTGAGAAGCGGGGAACTGTTTTCATAGAAAAAGTTTTTCCCCAGCAGAAACTGAATCTGCTTATGCTGTTCAAACCAGTTCCGTTGTGTCAGTTCACTGAACATCCCGTCGTACTGGTAACTTGGGAATGATGCATTTACCTGGGTCACATAACATTCAGAGAACGATTTATTCAGGGTTGCAAGTGAATTGAGCGATACCGGCACGATTACCTCCACATCCCATGGGTTATATTTAAACCACACATTGCGGTACCCAACAATACGGAGGTTCGACAAATCCGCTTCCTTGTCCCACTCTTCCACTGCCCGTGCGATTGCCTGCAGAACCTTATAGTGGGTATCGGGCCCGCTCCCCTGGGGATCCATTGCCAGGCTTATCACAGTGGGCTTGTATTTTCTGAAATCCTCAAGAATAGGCAACACATCGTTTTCCATATCGGGTTTACCGCCCATCACGTTGTTCTGGTAAAAACCCAGTCTGAGATGATGGACATTTTTTACCATGATACCATAATGTGCCCATACCAGTTCTTCCTCCATTTCCCTTATCATGCCCTTCAGCTGCTGGACCCTGGGAGGATTTTTGCTCCCGTCGTAACTTTGTTTGAGGATTTCAATTACCTCATCAATGGCCTCATTAAGCTGATTTGCATCTTTTAAATCCCATATCAAAACAAGCGCCCTGATCAGGCGGTGACAAACACCCCTTCTCTTTTCTTCAGGATTCTGTGCGGCAATATTATCAAGGTAATGATAAATATCTTTATCCCATTTGTATTTGTACCCGCTTTCAAAGAAGTCGGGATAATTTATCATTTCTATTTTCCCTTTATGCAACAGCTCCTTTGTATCCATTAACAAATCAAAAAGAAAACTGTTTGTAACTGCTGTATAACCAGAGGTCAGGACCGAAAAGTGGAGCTCATTGCTGGCATCTCTCGACTGCCTGTTCGTAAGTGGCATGATCCCCAGCATAATATCATCATGATGGGGACCAGTGTGGTAATATACCTGGTTAACTTCATTTTTCATCCCGCGCCTGATTTTTGCCCAGACAGAGTCAATTACCGACTGTACTGTATTTTCATCAAGTCCCGGAATCCGGCTGCAATATTTATCTGCCTTCAAATCTTCGAGTTCCAGTTTACCTCCGAATTTATTTATCTTTTTACAGAGTTCAATTACTGCCCTTTCGGTTTTCCGGTGGTTCCATTCCCCGCTGCTGTAGAAATTCTCAATGGCATCTTCCAACTGGACAGAGGCCCCGTCGGTCAGGTAAAACCTGCTGTTTTTCAGATGATGGAGCGAGGTTGCAGGATACATAACCGTTGGCTCATTCTCAAGAGAATATTTGATTGTTTCGGCAATCGCCTCTCCGGCAGCGTATACAATTGCTTTATTTGCGGGGTTAAACCCAAGTGTACCAAGTCCGATTGTAATGACGAGCCTTTTCCTTGAAACTTCAATTCCCCCCAGGTCGACTGCCGTAACTGCCTGTGTTTCGAAGTTTGTGCGGGTGAGGCGCGTTGATGAGAAGTGATCTGACCCACGTGTATTGAATGCAATGTGCCCGTCGGGGCCAATTCCGCCCAGAAAGAAACCGATGCCTCCCTTTTCCCGGATCTTGTTCTCATACTCGGTGCACCAGTTGTCAATCTTAAATATTGACTGCTGCTGAAGCTGTTCCACCTGGGTTTTTGCCTCCCTGTACCTCAGGGTTAAATCAATCTGAAAATCGGGAAATATTTCACTGAAATGCTTTCCTTCGGCCAGTTCAATTTCATCGGAATTGATGAGCAAGGCTTTATGCCGGTCAAGCCCTAATCCTTCAATGTAATTGGTAAGGATGAAATTATAGAGACTGTTATGCTGCTGTGAACTGATGGGATAAAAATCGCCCATCTGAACCAGTTGTAACCCGCTCAAAGATGGTCTGGAAACGTTAAGTCCATATTTCTGCCTGAGCTCTATTCCTTTTTCGTTGTCCCAGTTGTCGAGCAGCAAATGTGTAAACTGAAGAAAATACTGTGCTGTTTTTCCCACTGGAAGACTGACAACTCCATCAGGGTTTTCAGCTGCCCATTCCAGGAAACTCATGGCCGAAAGCAGTCCCAGCTTCGGAAAGCTGTCGACAGCTATATAGGGCATACGTGTTGTCAGGTGCTGTAATTTTGATTCGCTGAAGAATGCCTGCTCTACTTTTGAAAAATTTCTTTCCATATTTATTAATTTTTTAGTCAAGGAATAACTCGAATAATCTCTTGTCAGGCAAAAAAGGATTTACCTGTCCAAAAAGTTACATCAGGCTGTGCTGAATTGAAGCCAGCCTGTCGATGGCATATGCTGCAGCACCTATAGTGCCGGCTTTTTGTCCCAGTTCTGAAAACTTAATCACTGTATCATTACTGATATCTCTGTTGCTGAATGTATTAATTGCCTGCTGGACCGGGGCAGAAATAAACTGGCTTGCTTCGGCAACTTTTCCTCCCAGGACAATCAGTTCCGGATTAAAAATCTGGATAAGGTATACTATGCCTTTACCCAGCCAGAGGGCCGCTTCAGTAAAAATGGAAATGGCAAACTGATCACCCCGGTTTGCCGCTTCTATCACCGTAGTGATATCAATCTTATCGGCATCATCCTTTACAAGTTCCCTGATGAGCGATGATTTACCGTTGCGTATTCCCTGCATTGCAACACGTACTATTGAGTTGGCAGAAACAATGGTTTCAAGACATCCCTGTTTGCCACAGGTGCAAAGTACACCATTGTCAACTATGGGCAGATGCCCGAATTCACCCGAGTATCCCGACTTTCCGGAATAAAGCCTGCCGTTTATGATGATGCCTAATCCCAGTCCCCAGTCAACCTGGAGCAATAAAACATTCTTTTTGTTTTTTGCCAGTCCAAAATGCTGTTCAGCAAAAGCACGCAACTTAGAATCGTGACAAATAAAGACCGGCATTCCGAAAATTTTCTGCAATTCAACCGAAAGGTTCTTTACTTTCGGAAAATAGGTCATGTTAATATCCTGCTTCTGGTTCATGAGCCCGGGAAGTTCAATTCCTGCAGCAATCACTTTTTCAACAGGAATTCCATAAGCCTCCAGCATTTCCTGCAGTTTATCGTGTACCGTGGTAAAAATTCCAGTATCAGGCTGTATCCTGACAGGGATGTTCATCGGCTCGCCTACCTCCTGGTTGTTGCTGTTAAACAATGAAATGATTGTAGTATTCACGTTTATTGTGATTCCTGCCACATAAAAACAATCCTCAACGAGGCCGTAGATGTTGGGGCGTCGGCCGCCGCTTGAATCACCCCGCCCCAGTTCCTTTACAACGCCGTCGTCGATGAGTTCAACCAGCAGACTGTTGATCTTTGGCGTACTCAGGCTGATAATCTTTGACAACTCCGAATTCGACATGGCTCCACGGAAATATAATGTCCTGATGATTTGTTTCTTGTGAAGGACTTTTTTTTGTTCTACTCCCTGGCTTTGATTTTTATTATTTTTGAAGAGTTTTTCCATTGAAGTGATTTTCTTTCAACAAAGATTGTAAATATTTCAATGCAATGCAAGATTCTTTTTAATTTTTTTAAAAAGAGAAGCCTTCAAAAGAAAAATTTAATGTGGCAAACATAAATCGTTTGTTCCTGACAGAATATTATTGTTTGTATTATAAAAAAAGAAGATATTTACCACGCACTTATTACTTTAACAAAACAACGTACTGATGTATACAAGAATGCTCACATTGTCATTTCTTCTGATCTTCACTGTGGCACAGGCGCAGCAACGGAAGATTATCAGCATACCTGACATTCCGGGATTCAGGACACTGAAATGTGATTTTCACATGCATACAATTTTTTCTGACGGGACAGTCTGGCCAACAGTAAGGGTTGAGGAAGCATGGAGGGATGGCCTTGATGCAATTTCAATAACCGATCATATTGAGTATAAACCACATTCAAAAGATGTGACAGCCGATCACAACCGGTCGTTTGCCATAGCTGAACCTATGGCAAAAAATTTAAATATCATTCTGATAAGGGGAGCTGAGATTACAAGGAATATGCCTCCGGGGCACTTAAATGCCCTCTTTATCAGGAATGCAAACCTTCTTGAACGGAAAGACGTATTCGATGCCATTAAGGAAGCACGTGATCAGGGAGCTTTTATATTCTGGAATCATCCCGGATGGAAAGCACAGCAGCCCGATACAACACTTTGGTGGGATGAACATACACATCTGTTAAAAAACAGCATGATGCATGGAATTGAAGTTTTTAACTATGATGAATATTATCCGGAGGCAATTGACTGGGCACGTGAAAAGAAACTGACTTTCCTTGCCAACTCCGATTTGCATGAACCCTCAGGCATGAAGTATGACATGGTGAACAGCCATCGTCCCATGACACTTGTTTTTTCGAAAAGCCGGACAGAAGGAGGAATACGGGAAGCGTTGTTCAGCCAGCGTACAGTTGCATTCTTCAACAATACACTGGCAGGCCGGGCATTAATTCTTGAACCGCTGTTTTTTTCCTCCCTCCGCATCAACACACCGCAGGGAATACTCCGGAACGGAGAAACGAAAAGAATAGAAATTACGAATATCTCTGACATTACCTATGAGCTTGAACTTGTGCAGCCAGGTGTGGGGTTTGATGCTCCAGCGTCACTTGTACTCAAACCGAGGCACATGCTGATTCTTGAACTGAGCGGCAATTCTGACGAGGTGTCGGGGATGAAAGACTTAAAGGTTTTTTACCGGGTTAAGAATATGATGGTTAGCTCGACTGACAACCTTGTTATTACTTTCACTTTCTCTAACCTCTGAATAACACCCCAATAGCATGAACACCGGCAAAAGCAACCCGGAATTAAAAGAATATGCCATCACATCAAATGAGGAGATTTCTCCAGATGTCCATTTGATTTCGGTAAAGCGCGATTTTGACTTCGTTGCCGGGCAGGTTGTCAAACTTGCCCTTGATTTTGAGTCACCTCCAAGGATATACAGCCTTTGCAGCGGGAACAAGGATACACAAGCCTCTGTTCTATTCAATGTCAAGTCTGACGGGAACCTTACCCCCCGTATGGCAGCCCTGAGGCCGGGCGAAAAGATACTGATATCACCTCCCTACGGAAGTTTCAGCGGAGATACAGCCCCTGCATGGCTAATAGCTTCAGGCACCGGTATAGCTCCCTACTACAGTATGCTTCAGTCGGGACTTGCACAGAACAAAAAGCTGATACATGGTGTCAGGAACCTCAACCAGTTTTATTTTCAGGATGAATTGGAGAATTTACTTAAAGATGACTACATCAGATGCTGTTCGCGCGAATCGGCCCCAGGTATATTCAGCGGCAGGATTACCTCGTATCTTGAGACAATGGAATCATTGCCTGATGTGAAATATTATTTGTGCGGAAATGCACTGATGGTTGTGGAAGCACGCGACATCCTTATTTCAAGAGGTATATCATTCTCAAACATAATCTCGGAAATATATTTCTGAAAATAACTGCCGTATCTGTAATTACAACTTAAGTTCAGGTACTTATTCTTTTATTGATTATACCGAAATTTAATTCAACTATCATGAAAAGAATATTTTTCACCATTACCGCACTGGCCATCATGGCTATAGGCAATCTAAATGCCCAAAACCTTCAGGAAGTGCTGCAGAAGCATTTTGAAGCTATCGGCCAGAAAAACCTTCTTCAAAAGGAAACAGTAGAAATAAATGCATCGATTAACCAGATGGGTATGGAATTTCCCATGACAATGAAGATTAAGCGTCCCACTAAATTCAGAACTGAAGCTGAGATTCAGGGCATGAAAATGGTGCAGGTATACGATGGCCAGAAGGGCTGGATGATTGCACCCTGGGTTAGTCCGGAACCCCAGGAACTGACAGGAATGGAGCTCAACCAAGCCATTGGGCAAGCCAATGTGGATGGAGAGTTGTACAACTATGCAGAAAAAGGTTCAACTGCATCGCTTGTGGGAAAAGTGAATGTAGAGGGTTCGCCGATGTACAATATTAAATTTACTGACAGTGAAGGCCAGGTAAAAAATTACTTTATAGATGCCGGGAGTTTTCTCATCAGAAAAGTGAAGGCTAAAGTCAGTGCCCAGGGACAGGAAATGGAGGTTGAGCAGATTTTCAAGGATTATAAAAATATTGATGGGATACTCATGCCTGGTCTTATCGAAACAATAACACCTATGGGCTCAACTCAGATTGTGATTGGTGATGTGAAGTTCGATCAGAAATTCGAAGACCAGATTTTTGCAAAGCCCTGACAAGGCATAATTCACAGGGCAATGCGCCAGCATCGGGGCAAGCTGACTGAAACATGTAAACTGCAGGACAATCGAAAAGTGTTTTGCACTTTATGATAGGTTACGCCAGTTTAGGCTGGAAAACCTTGCCTGCCAGAATTTTCTTTTTCAGGCTTCTTAAAAAAAGCTTGCCCAGTTTGGCACTGTAGATCTGAGGCAAAGACCGGTCGCCTATCAGTCCCAGGTAATATCGCAGGGTGAACAGGTACAGAATCGGGGGAATATCATCTTCGTGAAAATCATTAGCATCATTCCTGAAATAACCTTTTATGAATGCATTGGCCAACGTATCGACATCTTTACCCGTAATGAAGATGGGGAACCGTGCAAGGCTGAGTATATTCAGCACAAAATATGTGATGTCATTCCAGATTGGAGCCTCCGATGGAAATTTTTTATGAAACATGGCATCCCAGTCCACCACAACAAAATCATCGGGTTTGACATGCAGGATATTCCTCAGTGTAAAATCATTATGGGGTTTTACCAGGTACAACTCATCAATGGAGGGATTGATTTGGTTAACAAGAATGCTCCTGATTGTTTCTTTCTCAGGCCCTGTGAAATATGCAGTTTTTTCCAGTTTCGCGGTTATTTCATCTTTTAACCCAGATATGCTGATTGTCTTCTCCATTTTAGACAGCTGATGAAATCCGTGCAACCATTTGCCTATTCCCTGAAACAATTCAGCCATTTTTCTTCTTCTGCTGAGCGCCAGATGAAGAAGTGTTCTGTACTTGAGCTCGGTACCTTCAAAGAATTCCATAAAATTTGCATGATGGGGCTCATCATACAAAATAGGCTTGGGTATATGCGGCTGTCCGTCTTCTTTTTTAAGCTTATTATAGAGCCTGCTCATACTGTTATGCACAAAACTGGCGTTACCGCTGTGCTTAACAAATATTTCAAGCCTTTCCTCACTTTCTTCGGCACTGATATAATCAACTACTACCAATCCGATTGGACGGTCCTGCGAATGAAATGCCTTAAATTCATAGCCGTTAAAAACGATATCCTTAATCCTGCTCCTGGCAGGAAGAATTTTATCAACATTATTCCTAATAAATTCTGCAGGATTATATGGGGGTGATTTAATGGGGTTACTCATGCAAATTGTATCTAATCATTCAAATTTAAAACTTGTAGAAAATGAAATGTTCTTTTTAGAAGGTTCCTGTTCAAGCATTTTGTACAATTTTTCCCATTCAGGCAATCCAAGAAGATTCCTGTCGTCGATATAAATATCGGCATAGATTTTTCTGCTGTAGGTGCCGTCAAACTCTTCACCATCATAATTATTATTCACTGCATGGAATGACAAGCCTCTGTCTTCACAGAACTTTACTGCTTCTTCCAGTTCCTTGCCTGCCCGGTATGTCCACAATATTAACCTGTGGCCTTTCTGCTGGAAGAGTTTTAACGTTTTTATTGCATAGGGAATCTCCTTCCCTATTGCCGGATATTTGTGCTCAACTATCGTTCCGTCGAAATCAACAGCAATAATCATCATGATGCGTTTTTTGAACCTGAAATATTATCAGGCAATGTTCATTTTATATTTGTACTCTCCGTATCCCTTTTTCCAGTACTTGTTGCCATAGCCATAGCCTCTGTCGGGTGTTTCATTCACAATAATAGCCGCTTTTTTTATCCCGTTAAAATCAACAAGCCTGTTTATCTGTTTAATTTCATCCTTGTGGCTGTGGTTCATCCTGAGGGTGAACAGGCTTGCATCGGACGACTGGCTTGTAAGAATGGCATCGGGAACCAGCAGGAGCGGGGCATTGTCGATGACAATATAGTCATATTCCTTCCTGTTCTTTTCGATAAGGTAATCAAGCCTTGGCGTATCGAGCAAATCGGAAGGGCTTGAAGGGATTGGTCCTGCCTGTAAAAGATAAAGGTTAGGTACATTTGTTTCATAAATTGTCTCCTCGAATCCCACTTCTCCTTTCAGGTAATTGCTTAACCCAACAGATGACCTGACTCCGAAAAACTTGTGCAGGCTGGGCTTATGCATATCGGCATCGATAAGCAAGACCTTCTTGTTGCTTTTGGTCAGGATAGCTGCGAAATTTGATGAAACAAACGATTTTCCTTCTTCCGGGACCAGTGAATTAATTGAAATGACCTTTGGCCCCGCCTGGTCAAGAAGGGCATTAAGGTTTGATTTCAATCCCCTGAATGATTCTGCAATCCCTGAACGGGGGTAGTTGATTACCGGGAGATTGACATTGTATTTATGCTTGATGATGCCTTCAAGCACCGGAATCCTGGAGGCTTTTTCTATTTCTTCCCTTGTTTCAATTTTGTTATTAAAGAAACTTGCAAGAGAAATAAACATAAACGGTATCATTAATCCCACAATGGCACCTGCCCCGATAACCTTCACCGGGAATGGGCCGTTATACACAGCAGCTTCACTGATAGCATCATCAATCACCTGCACCTCGGGTGCTACTGTTGACTTTGCAATAGAAGCCTCTGCCTTTTTCTCCTGGAGGAAATTAAAAAGTTCGCTGTTCAAATCAAGTTCACGCTGTACTTCCACAAGCTCCTTTTCAGTCTGTGGAAGTCTTCTCAGCCGGCTCTCAATTGCCTGATACCGCTTTACTGAACTTGCCATGACCTGTTCAGCAGAATTAAGCTGGCTTTTAACAGCCTCTTCCACTGCACTTCTAGTCATCCTTATCTCATTCTGCAGTGATATGTATGCCGGGTTTTTCTCCTGCACGCTGGCTGAAAGTGTTTCCCTCCTGCTATACAAATCCATTAACCGTTGCAACAGCTGATTCAGGTTGTTATCAGTAATTCCGGCAATAGCCGGGCTCGCCAGGTCATTAACCCTTTCAGTGTTCAGGTTTCGGAGCAACTCACGGTAATAATCTATCTGGAGTTGTGTCAGGTACTGTTCATTTTCTATTTCTTCGAGACGCTGATAGACAGACTGCGCTTCATCGCCAAGGTTCATCACCTGGTTATTTCTCCTGTAATCTGTATAATTCTGCTCAGCTGTTGACAATGTCTGACTGATTCGGGAAAGCTGTTCATCGATGAATTTAAATGATTCTTCGGTTGCCTGGTAGCGGTTCTGCAAACCGAAATCAATGAAAACCTTGTTCAGCTCATTTATGAAATCAACCTCACGGCGCACATTATCACCTTCAATGGAAATTGAAATTAAATCGGCATTGATATCAACAAGCTGAATGGAGGTTTTCTTCAGATATCGCTGTGTCAGAACATCGATATTATTGAAAACCAACAGGTATGTATCTTCCGGGGAGCCTCCTTTTTTTCGCAATTCAAAATGGAAAAACTCATTCATGAAGGGTTTACCAACTGTGCCTGTTTCTTCAAATTTGAACGACTGGTTATAGCCATTCACATTTGTTTCGCCTTTGGCCGACACCTTAAACTGCGTATCGTTTATCATCTCAATCCTGAGGGGTACTTCTTTTGCATTTCGTGCATTGGGAGGAACTACAAGTTCAAAAGGCTCATAGGAATACAGGTCAAAATTATAAAGCAGGCCTTTTCTGTACCAGGAAGTTTCCCAGTCAAGGTTATTGATTGCTTTTCTGAACAGCGTATATGAATTAAAAATGCCAAGCTTGTTCTCAATATTCGTATTTTTAACATTCCGCATATTCTGCTGGGTCGTAAAGTTTAGGTTTGAACTGATTGAACTGTTTTCATCCTTTACAAGCAAGCGGCTCGATACAAGATATTTGTAAGGCAGATTTGTATAAATAAAATAACCGGCAGCTGCTCCCAGAAACAGAAACAGCACAAACCATGGCCAGTTTCTTATATATTTCATAAAGAAGCTCTTTGTCTCCTTTTGTTCCTTATTGTCGATGAGGTTAATGATTTCTTCAATTTTTTCCATATCCGTTTCTGTTAAAAGAAATTGTTATTAATAACAGTTCCGACTACCATCAGGGTTGAAATGGCTGATAATATCAATGAATAAACTGTTGTATTGTCACGGGTTCTTTTAAGGTTACCCGGTGGAATATATACAAAATCATTTGGCTGCAGGTAAAACACTTCAGAAGCATAAACATCCCTTGTGGTTGCATCAACCCTGTAGGTATAGGAAGTTCCATTGGTTTTTCGCACCACAAGGACATTGGTCAGGTCGGCATAATCAGTAATTCCGTTTGCCAGGCTTATGGCTTCAAAAATATTGATTGTATTCTCGTAGTTATAGAACAGGTTTGGATTCCTTACCTCTCCTGCAATATTGATCTTGTAATTCAGGAATTTTACCTGAACTGAAGGTTCCTTCAGATATTCCTCGGCACGATTTTTAAGCAGCTCCTCCGCTTCGGCAATCGTGAGTCCGCCCATTTCCATCCGGCCAATGACAGGAACAGTGACTATTCCTTCTGCATCAACCATATATCCATTGATGTACTGTCCTACCGGCGTTCCAAAGTTACCCTGGGTGCCCGAATTATTGTTCGTACCTCTTGCACTTGGATTGAAAATATCATTCACTTCCGGGTCAAGGGTAGTAATACTCAGGAACAGGTTATCATATGGCTGGATACGGTATTCAGCCGGAAGTTTGGAATTAAGTTCATGGGTTCTGGGGTCTCCTTTTATATCTTTCATAACGGTAATGTCCTGTGTGTTGCTGCATGATGTTAAAACAACAAGATATACCAAGGTTAGATAGAATACGATTCTTTTCATTTCATCAACGTGTTTATAATAATAATGACAATTGATTTAAATTGTTCAAAAAACCTACTGCCCGTTACGTTCAAACAAGACTTTAAATGTTTTCAGCATGATAATAAAATCGAGGCGTAGCGACCAGTTATCAATATATTCCATATCCATTTCCATCCATCTGTCGAAAGGAACATTGTTCCTTCCTGATACCTGCCAGATGCATGTAATACCCGGATTGATACTGAGCCTTCTTTTAAGGTGTCTTTCATACTGCTTAACTTCTGCAGGTATTGGTGGCCGGGGACCAACAATCGACATATCACCCATGACTACATTTACGAACTGTGGCAGTTCATCGAGCGAGGTTTTTCTGAGGAATTTACCTACGCGTGTGATTCGTGGATCATTCTTGATCTTAAATACCGGCCCGTCCTGTTCGTTTAGGCTCATTATCTTTTCCTTTATCTCTTCAGCATTGGTCACCATCGTGCGGAATTTAAGGCACTTGAACAACCTTCCGTGCCGGCCTACCCTTATCTGTTTGAAAAATACCGGACCGCCGTCGTCGAGTTTAATGGCAACGGCAATGGCAAGCATTATCGGGGAAATGCCGAGTAGAAAAAGTATGGACAGGAAAAAATCGAGTGTACTTTTAATTTTAAGCGCAAGATAATTTTCAGGAGTATTCCTGAAAGAAATAAAAAACTGGTGATTCAGGAAATGAAGCTTCGGGCTTAGCCCGTTAAAGCTCAATACCTTGTTATGGATATGGAAAGCTACCCCCACTTCGCGGCACTCATTTACCAGCTTTTGTATGTGTGTGGCATTGAACTGCTGTTTGCAGTAGAACACCTCATCAATAACCCTTTCATCTATTATTTCAGCGAAATTATCCTTCTCTGTGAAAATATAGAACTGATCTTCAAACTCCTGCCTGATCAACTCCGAATCAGTTACAATTCCCCATATTCTGTAACCCCACTCTTCAGTGTCAATCAGCTGGTGAATAAAATCAGAAGAGGAATCATCGGCAATCACCAAAAGCATCCGGGTATTATATCCCTTCCGCCGCAAATACTTCAGCAGCGACCTGCCGGCAATCTTCTGGGTGGTGAGCACAAAGAAATTCAACAATGCAAAGGCTATCATCAATCGTGAACCAAACCATTCATAATCGAGTGAATGGGCAAAAAATGCGAGGGTAATGGAACCCGCTGCAACCACAATAATGTACTTCTGGATAATCTGCCTGTAGCGCTGAATTCTGGCCATGGCACCAAGGTCAAACAATTCAAGCAGCCCAAACCACACAGGAATGATAAGCAGGGCAATAATCATCTGTTCCTTGCTTTGAGTCAAAGGGTAATGTGCATATACTCTTGCAGCCCATAAAACAAAGAAGAAACATATGACAGTAAATCCCACCTGTATCAGGACACTCATTCTTTCCAGTGCCGGTTCACGCTCTTTAATCATACCAAAATCATTAAGGGTTATTTGAACAGACTCTAACTGCTCATTTTTTATTTATATATATAAGAACGTTTAAGACCTCTACTTGTTCTTGAAATTATGCGGGATCAGCGAGTTTTATAGATACAATTCAATGAGTGATTTGGTTTCTTCAATATGTGCTTTTGAAGAAGCACCAAACAAAACAGATTCTATGCGCGGAAACCTGCCAAGATATTCAATTGCTTCCTTTGGACGGAGTGCCCCGGCAGCAAGAACCTGCATGGCAATGGGCCTGAATTCCTTTTCATTCAGGTACTTTTCATATATATCAATACCACCCGACATCCGGAAACCTATTTTATTGATTGATGCACAAATGATGGGATTTTTTATTCCCACCGAATCCAGTGCATCATATAATGCTGGAAGATTCATTGTAATGTATCCAGGTTCACTGTTGTATTTCTTCCGGATGTAAGCATCGAACTCTGCAAATACCTTGTACATTTTCAAACCCAATATCATATCAACAAGTACATTCTGAATAAAGATGACAGGGGTTGAAATCCCTGTAAACATTTTCATTTCGGCATCAATAAACAGCTCCATCAGCTTCATAAAATCTTTGTTGATGTATGCCATTCCACCTTTGGCAAAGGTCCCGAACAGGTTCCCGGGCACGTACTGCTTAATCGTACCGATAATACCAAGTTCAGTTACTGCATTTGCATACTTATGTGCATATGGCATACAGGGGTAAATCTTATAATTACGGTATTCTGCCGGGTTGGCCCTGATATGGTCGCAGATGCTGCCTATCCTGTCGTGGGTCGTACACATAAAAGTGTGTATTCCCAATGATTTTGCATCATCAAGCACTTTGATAATCGATGCATCGTCTTTAAACCGCATGGTCTGGGCGCGTGACTTTTCATCGGAAAGATGATTTACGCCAAAAAACTGGTTGTCTCCAAAAAGTACTTTCTCCATATCAGTTATTCTTTGCGTTATCAACAATCATTTCAATTACATGATCAGTATGTACTGCCTGTTCAAAAGTATTGTACTGCGATTGTTGCCTGTTGGTGATACAATGTATAAAATTGTCAATCTGTGCCGAATATTCCTCGCCTCTCAGGTAGTAATTAACCGGGATAGCATAGTCGGTAATGTATTTTATCGTCCAGCCTTTATCAAGATTCTCAGAGGGAAAAGGTTTCTTCAGGTAAATTTTCAGTTCGGTGGCATCACAAATAATTTTTCCATGCTTTCCAAAAACAGTAATCGAAGTCGACATTTTCCGGTAGGTTTCATCGCTCCAGTTTACAAGTAAAGTTCCGGAAAGCCCATCCTGAAGCTGGAGCAGAGAATAAACGGCATCATGTACTCCTTTTGAGTATATACTTTTCAGTATGGAACCGTTTATTTTGACTGGCCGTCCAATGATTACCTGCAGGAGATTTATCACATGTGATGCATAATCATAAAGGCATCCTCCGCCTTCATCAGGTTTCGAGCGCCAGGTACTGCCTTTTTCCTTTGTCACTACCGGGCCATATGCTTCACCGCTAAAATGAACCAGGTCGCCCAGAATATTCTTTGACAGCAGCCTTTTCAACTCACGGAATGTTCCTATAAAATGATTGTGATAACCAACCTGATTTACCAAATCACGCTGAAGTGCAAGGTCAGAAAGAATTTTCCCCTGCTCTGCCAGAAGGGTAAATGGTTTTTCACAGAATACATGTAGCCCATGTTCAAGTGCAAACTTTACCATAGGGAAATGGTATTTTGTTGGAGTAGCAATCACAACAAAATCAGGTTTTTCGGTTAAAATCATTTTCTCGTAATCAGTATAGGTTTTAACCGTGCTGAATTTGTTAAAAGCTTCAAGAACAATTGAAGTTGTATCACAAACAGCCACCATTTCCACATCGGGATGAGCCCCCAGAATAGCAGCATGCGACAGCCCCATCTTTCCGAGGCCAATTAGAGATCCTTTAATCATTTTTCTTTAGTTTAAAAAACATTAACAGTACGTGCCAGAAGAACAACATCTGATTCCCAATATTCCGCCTGAATATTTCAGGCCGGTAAAATATCCTGACAAGCCAGCCAATCCTGAGTTTAAACCAGATAGGAGCAATCTCCTTCTGGGTCCCTGCAAACCAGTCGAACACATTGCCAATTGAAATCATAAGGCTGGCACTTACTTTCTGCTTGTGTTTAACTGCCCATTTCTCCTGTTTGGGGCAGGTCATTCCTACAAATACAATATCGGGCTTGAATTTATTGATTGCAGTAATCATCTCTTGATTATCCTCATCGGAAAATACTGCCTTGAAGGGCGGAGAATAGGTTTCCACTGTCAGATTCGGATACATAAAGGCAGCTTTGCGCTTTATAAGCTTTAGTGTCTGAGGTGATGATCCTAAAAAGAATACCCGTTTATTACTCTCATTGGCTCTTTGCATAAAATGATAAAACACATCAGGGCCCTGGTTTCGTCTGATGTTTTTACGCTGAAGCAAAATGGAGGCTACTGCAAAATAAACCCCGTCAAGTACAAGGTAATCGGTATTGACCAGAGCATCCTTGAATTCTTCATCCTTTGTTGATATACCGTAAGAGTTCGGACTGATTGTATTAATGACCATACACGAAGCTGAATCAACAGGTATTTTATCCAAATCATCGGAGTAAACTCTGAATCCGATCGTCTCAACAAACTTCTGCTTATGGTCCATCCTCAATTCCGGATCTTTTTTATGTGTAATGATCATATTGATAGTAATTAATAATGTGAGGGGTAACAATTAATGAAAGGGCGAAAACCCATGCTGCCATGGCCTTTCCAGCTGCGTTCAGGCCATACTGTATATTTTATTGAGCTTTTGTATATAAACTTCAGGGTCAAAGTTTCTGAATACAATCTCCCGCGCATTTTTCGACATCTGGCTCATCATTTGCCTGTCGTTTATAAGTTTCTCAATGCTCTCAGCTATTTCCTCAGCCGATTTCCTGCCAACAAAAATTCCATTTACATCAGGTTTTACAATTGTTCCTATTGAGCCCACATTGGTTACAACCGGCACAATGCCAAATGACATGGATTCAATCAGTGAGATAGGTAATCCTTCATACAGCGAAGGCAGAAGAAATATACTCGACTCCTTAAACAGGTCTTCCTTATTCTTCCCGGTAACCACGCCTTTGTACTCGAAATGGGAATTCAGACTGGCTGTAAATTTCTGCACATACTCATCCTTTTCAGGACCGGTTCCAGCCATCAGGAACTTAAAAGGCAGGCCTTTTTCCTTAAGAATATCAAGGGCCTGGTAGATATATTCAATTCCTTTGTTTTTGTCAACACGTCCTATAAAAAGAAGTTTTGGAACTGGCTCAGTCATTCCATTTCTAGAAAAGGTAACCGCAGTGCTGATGTCGATGCTGTTAGCCAGTACAATGATATCTGTAGCTTTAAATTTTTCTGCCACAATTTCTTGTTCAATCGTACTTAATACTATTTTAGGTTCTTTCCCTGAAAGGATTTTAATAAGTGCATACTTTATAAGTATGGGAGGTTTCCTTTCCTGCAGGAATTCACCCCCATGCAGATGTATAATCATTTTCTTCCCCATCATTCGGGAAAACATCATCAGTGGCAAGTCTCTGTATGATGATCGTTTATCGAGGGCAAAATTAAAATGCACAAGAATATCCTTACTACGAGCCATCAGGAAGAACCAACGGAACCATGCAGCCAGTATCCTGAACAACCAGAAAATCCCGCGTTTCTCATTATCTCCTTTACCAAGTCTGAAATGCATGTATTCATGTTCAGGATTATTTTTAATGATAAAATTTGTTATTTCAGAAACTCCGCTGACATTCTCAGCAGTATTAAGACTTGGGCTTGTAATAATTATTTTCATTTTCTATAACTGTTAAATTGTGTCGGGGGCAGAGGTTTTCAGCTGTCAAAATAAACCTCTTCATATCTACTGGTTACCAAACCGGATGAAAAACGTTTAGCCGATTCAGCAACCTCCTGCTTATTAAATACAACATGCCCATTTGCTATTGCAAGAATTGCTTTTGCAAATTCATGCACGTTCAGGTGCGGGACAAGGATTCCGTTTACGCCCTGAATTACAATATCTGCCGGTCCGCTCGGGCAATCAAATGAGACAATGGGAGTACCGGCAGCAATGGATTCAACAAGTACGTTGGGGAAACCTTCAAAAAATGAAGTCAGTAGCGTGGCTTTTGCCCGCTTGTAAAACGGTTTTGTATCCGCCTGGTAGCCTGCTAAAGTTACCTTACCGTTTAGCTTGAAATCTTCAACAAGCTTTAACAGCTTATCCTTTTCAGGTCCGTCACCCACAAGAGTCAGGAGAATGTCTTCATTTTCAAGGCTTGCGATTTTAAATGCTTCAAGCATGTTTTCAAGACCTTTCTGTGGATTTAACCTGCCAACAAACAGAAATTCATTCTTTTGAACCTGATGATTCTCGACAAGGTGTCCGTTCGATGAAAACTCCACCGGATTGTGAATGACTGTTATCTTTTTCCCGTCGATTCCAAAATGTTTTATCATATCATCACGCATCCCGGTTGACTGTGCAATAATCTTATCGGCGAGCGGAAGGAAAAACCCTATAGCCCTTTTGGCGATATATTTTTCCCATATACCTTCAGGATAATTAAATGCCTGAGATAAGGTATTTATACTCCTCACGATGACACAAGTTTTGAGCATCAGTATCCTTTTAAGTATAATCATCAGGATAGCAAGTTCAATATGAAACACAAGAATCTTCTCAGGTTTTCGCTTCAACAACAACCTGATAAGCGGAAGAATGCTTTTTCTGACACGCGTTTCATTAAGGGGAAAAACTTCAATTCGTTTATCCAGCTTTTCAGTAAGCGCTGTTTGTTTAAAATCAACTATCCATAATTCAATATCATAATCCCGCTTTACAAATTCATTGCAAAGCGACAGACATACCTTTTCTGCACCACCATGGCCCAGACTAAAGGCCAGAAATGTAATTTTCTTATTCATATGATGTTATTAACCGGGGCTAAGGGTTTGCCTGTGACGAGCGAACGAAGAAAATCCTCGGCAATGCATTTTTGCAAGTTGATCTTTCCTTCATGCCATGTAAGGTTTTCATCCCAGTATCCCGGGGTATCGTCGCAACATTCAACGGCGAAACAATAACTTATTTCAACTATTTTTGGTTCACCCTTATCAAAAATAAAATCGAATGCCAGCGACTGTGTCTTTAACTTTCGGGCAACCTGAAAGGATATATTGATAATCTCCTTGCTGATAAAGTGGGGGTTATATGTGAATATCCCGCTTCCTGAAGCTCTGAAGTCTCCAGGCCTGCAGTACCGCCTCGCACCAAAGCACCTGTTGCCGATCACGACTGTCCTGATGTCATAGTTGTTATCGGGCAAAAAATCCTGAAAGTAGGCATACCCTCTCTCCCTGTTTTGAAATTCCTCATTTTCCTTTGGCAGCGCCAGACGAATTGTACCTGTGAAAACCCGTTTGGTTGCATCCCAGTTCTTCTTATGCTTCAGGTCTGAAAAATTACGATACAGTCTTCTTGCAGGATTCCATGGAGCAAACCCTTTTCCGAAAGCAATATTGATAAGTTTTTTTGCAGTTCCTTTATCCCGGGCAAGAAAAACATTCGATGAACTTGCACCATTGCGCAGTTTAAACACTTTTGGGAAAGTAGCCTGCTCTGCCCATTCCAATGCCCTTTTTTTGGAATAGAAAACATATGATTTTACCAGAGGTGCCTTTATTGCCTCAAGCAAATACTTTTGCCCTACTTTGTCATCATAATGCCAGGCAGTAAAAATATCGGGGTAGATCTTCAGCCCCCTCAGCATGATTGAGTGTGTGAGTTGCCTCGCCATCAGCGGAGCCTGATATACGTTCAAATCCCAGTGCCAAATTAAAGCAGAACATCCATCAAGTTGTTCCATGATGTCGGAGTCAAAGCAGTCAACTTCGACATATTGTATTTCATTCTCATGAAAATACTCAATCCAGCGGTCACTAAAACTTCCCGGACGGTGATGAACAGCAATTAGATTTGACTTTTTCATAGGATATAGTTTATTCGATTAGATGTGGAAGATGGCCTTGCAGGGAAAAAAAATTGCCTCACGCAGGTTAACTGATTCTCATCCTGTCATTTTTTTCTGCAGCAATGAAATCAGGATATCGCGATGTGCCTCACACCGAAGATGATTCAATACCTCCTTGAGGTAACTCCTTCTCATTAATAATTTGTTCAGCCCTATTCTTGTCAGTCCGGCTTTAAAATATCTTCCTGGTAAGGCATTCAACGGTGAAAGCAGATTAAGATTTCTGTATTTCTTTTGAACAAACTGTTCCCAGCTACCTGCCAGTAAGGCATCATCACCAATAACTGCTGCGTAATTTTCAACTTCATTCAAAATATCTTCTTTCTTTGCGAGTTCAGGAATACTCAAACTGAAATTGCTTTTATCCTGGACCACCGGAATAATGTTGAAACTGTTAACCTTGTTCTTCTCCACTTCAAGTTGAACAACAAGGCCTTTATACCAGCCCTCATAGGGTGTTTTCATTGTGAACAAAAAGTTCCCCAGGCTATAAAAGATGGGTACGTTATGATGAACCTCATATCCTGAAATATAATGCGGATGATGACCAATTACCGCATCAGCACCATTCTCGGCAAAAAAGCGGTACTCTTTGACCATCCGTGGGCTTGGAAGATTGTATATTTCATGCCCCCCATGTATAATAACAAGCACAAAATCGGCCTGCTGCCTGGCATTTTTAATCTGTTTCAGGTTATCAATTAAATTCATTGGGTTGGCACCGCCTGATTTACCGGAGGCCACCGACCATTCATTTTCACAAAAATTGACGATGGCAATCTTTAAATTATTCACCTCTGTTATTAATGGCAGTGACGCCTCGGCAAGGTTCCTGCCCGCGCCTGTATACCGGATGTTGTTTCTGTTGCATCCTTCAATTGTAGTTTCAATCCCTTTCTCACCATAATCAAGTATGTGATTATTGGCAAGTGTGACGGCATGAATGTTTAACTTTTTCAGCAGCGCAAAAACCTCTCCGGTCGTATGAAGATGTGGCCCTGTTTTAATGATTTTGTCATCAGTGTTATTCTCAACTACCGGGCATTCGAGATTAAGAATATTCAAATCAGGTTTTTTGAATACCCCCAGAAGTTCTTCAGAAAACAGTTCATCAGCCACATAATCATGACTCACACAGAAATCTCCGCCGATACTAATAAGCGCTTTCATCTCTCTTTATGTAATTTTCAATGAATCCCAGCATCAGTGCAGCCTGCTTTTTATAATCAAAAACTTCTCTGGCTAGGGTTAGGCCATTTTGAGCAATCTTCTCAGCACGCTCATAATCTGTGAGCGCTTCAAGCATTTTATCATAGAAAGATTCAACAGATCCGGGTTCAGCAAGAAATCCTGTTTCACCATCTTTAATGAAATCGGGAATCTCACCTACTTTGGTAAGTACTGCAGGTACCCCTGTGGCCAGGTATTCACCTACTTTAATGGGGAAATTCCCTGAATTCTGTTCATTATCGGGTTTTGCAACAGCCAGTAACCTGGCATTTCCAAGTAATCCGGGCATATCTTCACGATCGACCTGACCGGTAAAGATAACACTGGCTTCGAGGTCAAGCTGTTCAATAATATCAAGCAACAGCCCTTTCCTGTTTTCATCTGAATCTTTTCCAATAAGAACAAGCTTCATCTCACCGAAATCTTTTTTTATACGCGCAAAAGCATGTATCAGAATATCCATCCCGTCTTTTCTCATGTCCATATTGCCACAATAGGCAATATAAGGGAAAGGGAACTGCGGTTCTCCTTTCATCCTGAAAAAGCCCGTATCAACCACAGTCAGTATTTTTTGCAATGAGGGGTTGTAAGTTTTAAAGAATTCCAGGAGCTTGTCGCTGATTACAAACACACCGTCAAATCTTGGGATCAGGTGCCTGAGATAATATTTATATCTGAAATAGTCATTGATTGAGTTCTTTTTCAGAAAAACATACGGCAACTCTGTCCTTTCATGAAAAGCTGCAATGTTTTCCTTTTCAGCAACCGACAATATCCTTTTGATAATCCGGTTATCTGCAGCGAAAATGAGGATAGCATCAATCCTGATTTCGGAATGCAGTTCCCTGATACGCTTTTTGACTTTATGGATGCCATAGTAAAAGTTGAATACTTTCAGCAATTTATCAGTTTCATGATGGCTGTTGTAGGTTCTGAATTTCACTCCATGGTAATTCAGTTCAGATTTCTTCCATTGTTGCGGACTTAACAGCAGAAAATGAACATTGTGCCCAAGTTCAACCATACCACGTGCGAGGGTAGAATGTCTGACAGCCGCCGCATGCTGGTCAGGGTAGTCGTCTGTTGATATGCAAATGAGGTTCATGATAAAGTTCTTTTCTGTTCCTGAATAGCTATCAGGCATTCGAGCTTTTTAACAAATGCTGATTCAGGTACTCCTTGATGACTTCTGTCTTAATTGAGCTTGACAAGTAATAAAGCCATATACAAGCATATAAAATTGTAAATATTGTATAACTGATTGAAATCATAAGAATCAGGACAGCAGGAAATGCAGCACCTCTTAACTGATAAACAACCACAAGCCGTTTTGAAGAACTCCATACACTGAAAAGGAAAAAGATTAACCCAACCAGACCGAATTGTGCGATGATTTTCCCAATGCCTGAAATTGTTGCAATCTGTGCTCCCAGCTGATAAGTCCACTGGGCTTCTACCTGTCCGCCATATCCAATCACGGGATGGTTCAGAAAATCGATGAAATCAATCTGCAATGATTCAAATCGCTGAGGTGCATACTGGGTGCCATGTTTAATGGAACGATATACCAATTCCCTGGTGTCATATTCAGTTGTCTCGGAAATTTTATCAGCCATGAAAGGAAGTGTAAATATCAGTACGGTAAAGACTACTGCCAGTGGAATAACCCATGCAACCTTCCTGAACGGCTGGTTATAAATGTAAAAGAAAACCATCAGGATGAACATTGAATATCCCGTAGTTGAAAAAGTTGTAATAAGTGCTGCAGTAAATACATACAGCCTGATATTGTTCGAGAGCCTGAATCTGTTTCTTAACAAGTTAAACAGGATTGCCAGGTTAAGGAATGCTGAAAATGCACCAGGTTCCCAGGCAAAACCCGAGTTACGAAAAAGCTGGATTCCTCCAAAGTTTGCCAGATGATCAGGTACAATATCATAATTGCTGACAGTATAAACAACGGCATTAAAGTCGGTGCTGCCCCGTCCCGCACCCTGGTTTGAAAACTCAAAATTACGGAGGAACTCAACAAATGTTCCCGGAATGGCATTGTGAAGCGCCCAGAATATGAGTGCGATGACAGCAAGGTAAAACAATATGTGTTCATAAATTGCAAAAAACCTTGTCCTCAGGCTGCTCATAACAACATAGGCAATTGTAAATTTAATGACATTGATGCCAAAAAAGTGAGGATGAACTTCGCCGAATTTGATTGTTGAGGCTATCTGATACAATATATAGCCAACAATCAGCAGAAGAAACCTGTGATTAAAGTGTACCCCCCTTACAAGACCCAGAACTGCCACTGCCGCTACAGGTATTATCAACCCCAGAATGTTGTTCCAGGTTTCAAAGGATCTTGCAAAAAAACTTGCACTTCCTGCAAAGAAGATAATGATAAACACAACTGCATATTCCAGTATGGTTATACTCCTGTCCTTTACCAGAATTATTCTTTCATTCATACCTCAGGTAGTTTCCATAAAGTTAATAATCTGCTGCCCGTAGTTCCGGTAATTAAAAAATTTCATCCCGGTTTCATACCCCGACAACCCTATTTTTTTTACCTCCTCCGGATTAAGCGTTACATATTCCATCAACCGGGAATACTCCTCTTCATTGTAGCTTTCAGCAAGTAAGGCATTTTTTTTGTGCTCAAAATAAGAAGGGATATCCCCCACCCTGTTGGTTATGATTACGTTGCCGCTGGCTGAATATTCCCCGATTTTGTGGGGCAACCTGGCCTTATCCTGTATGGTGTCCCGCAATGGAATAACAAGGGCATCAGCATGAATATATTTTTGAACAAGTATTTCATAATCAAGATTTTCATAAACTGAAATCAGGTGCTTCTTAGGAGACTGTTCTATCCGCTTGTACAAAATCTCTTTTTTTCTCCTGCTCCCTGATATAACCAGATGAAGCTGAAATTCCTTACTGGTTACTTTTTCAAAAGCACCAATTACAAATTCTATTACTTCATAATAAACAATTGAACCACAGTACATAAAATAATTATCTCCATTGCTGCCGTTCCATTGACTTACCTTGCCAAAAATATCGAAGTCGACCATGGCTGGTATTTTCAATAGCGGCAGACCAGGATTGCTTTTCCTGATTTTATCCTGCAGATAATCACTTATAGGAAAAGCACCATCAAGCATTTTCCAGGCAAACCTGTTAAATAAAAATACATTAAGCCTGTTATACAGGTTTTTTGTATTTAATGTAACTTCTGGTTCTTCATGATGAGGATAATATAACTTGAATCCGTTGATCCTCGAGTATAACCAGTAAAAAAACAAAGGAAAGAACATGCCTGATATTACACTTACAATTGCCGCATCACATTTGTTTCGCTGCAGATAAATCATTTCATTCACAATGCCTTTGAATTTAATCCACCTGCGGCCAAAGAATGATCGGGGACGATGCGTTATCCCGCTGGTGTACAGATAATCTATGCCTTCATAATTCCCTCTTACAGAAATGTCTCCTTTATTTAAATATCCCCATTCATTTCCAATAAAAACCACATGAATATCCCTCGCGACGAGCGATTTTCCAATCAGTTTCAATTTTTCTATACGGGCAGTGCCATAGGGAAAACCATTTACTCCCAGAATGAAAACTGTTTTTATTTTATGCATTACTTTTTCAAAATCTGTTTTTTAAACTGCAGGGCAAACTTCACACCTTGTTCCAACTCATTCACCTTCATCACCCATAAAAGTATCAAATAAACAGATGAACTCACTATAATGCTGCTCGCCAGGTAGGCAATATCATTTTCAACATAAACCGAAAGCGGCAGACTTACCAGTAACATCACAACAGCTGCCAGGAAGAAAGGTGCAATATTTTTAGCCTGGTAGGCTAATGTAACAGGAAAAACCTTTCTGAGATATACACATTCAATGAGAAACGTAAGTATCGTTGCGGCCATATTGCCAAAAATCATTGCCATGATTCCGTATTTATAAGTCAGCAGAATGGAGGCCACAATCAAAACCTTATCGATTATCTGAATCTGAAGGTAATAATCACTCCGTCCTTTCACTGTGATAATCTGGTTATTAATTGTGTAGATTACCTGTATCCAGCCATAAAGCACCATAACCTGAAGATAAGGCACAACAGGCAGCCATTTCTCACCAAGCACTATCAGTATCATTGGCCGTGCAGTTATAAAAATCATTACAAGAAAAGGCAGCACTACCGATGAAAGCATCCTGATTGCTTTCGTGTAACCTGAGATCAGCTTTTCGTCATCATCCTGTATTGTTGAGAAAACCGGAAAGGTTACTTTCTGCACGATAACGGTGATGGTATTCACCGGCATCTCCTTAAACTGAACGGCGCGTGTAAAATAACCCAGGCTTTGGGCACTGAAGAAACGTCCGATTATCAGGTAATATATATTCTGGAATATCGACTGCATGAGCCCGGCAACCAGAATTTTTGAGCCAAACATAAACAGCTTGCTGAGCGATTCCCTGCTAAAGACAAAAAGCGGTTTCCACTTACTTACCACCCATAGCAGTACAGTGGTCATTACACTCCTGATCACAGTATTGGCAACCAGCGCCCAAACCCCAAAACCAAGATAAGCCAGTGTGATACTTACAGTTCCGGAAACAGTAACTGCAACAATTCCAATAATTGAGGGTGACTTAAAGTTTAACTGCTTTTCAAGGTGTACCAGGTGTATCCTTCCCAGCGCATCAATAACAAATGACAAACTGATAACCTTGGTAAGCGGAATGAGTTGTGGCTCACTGTAAAAACTGGCTATTAAGGGAGCCGACAAATAAATAATCAGATAGATGACAATGCTTGCAAAAATATTGAAATAATAAACTGTTGAAAAATCAACATCATTGGCATTCTTCTTTTGAATCAGCGCCTGGCCGAACCCACTGTTGGTTAACGACTGACCAATTACAATAAAAATAGTTATCATCCCAACCAGCCCAAAATCTTCAGGGGTCAGAAGCCGGGTCAGGATAATCCCTACAATAAAATGGCCGCCATATTTTCCAATATTGTCAATAAATGACCATTTGAATCCGGTTATTGTTTTTTGCTTTAAAGAGCCTTCACTCATGGAACTTTCATAATATTTTCAGCTACCTGTTTATACAAATGTACCCGAAACCATCATCCTGTAAAGGAACAGCTTCAGGAACATTTGTGAGGTTCAGGTTTTTTTCAATTGGTTTTCAGATGTCAGGTTTTCATTATCAAACGCTTTATTCTTTCATACCGGAGCCGGTACTTTCACCTTTTTTACAACTTTCTTCTCTTTAACGTTGATGTATTTTTTTATCTGACTAATTACCCCATCAGAGAATATTTCATAATTGTATTTCTTCTCACACAGGTACCGGCCTCTCTCTCCCATCTCCCTTGCTTCATCCTTATTGTTAACAAGATAGTTAACAGCCTGCCGCCAACCATTGACATCATTGTAATCGACATACAACCCTACCTTTTCTTTTTCAAGGTTAAAAGGATACATTGAATTGTAAGTTGAAATAATTGGTTTCGACATGGCCAGCGCTTCCATGATAACTGTAATGCCCACAGGCCATAAATGGCCCGTATCCAGAAGCGGAATGGCTACAGCAAGAGAATTGTAGTATTCTTTCCTGATAATGCCTACCGAATGCAGACCCGGGACTACCGAATCATCGATAATCACATTGGGCGGTATATACATATTCAGGCCTTCATCCCTTTTGGTAGTGATTTTAAGATCAAAGTCAATCGCTTCAAAAGCCTTTATCAGGGTTTTAAAATCCCTGCCCGTTCCTCCGGTGGAATAAACGAAATCCAGCGCAGGTGCCTGTGTCTGACGTTTTGTAAATTCGGTGAAAAAGTCAAGGTCAGCTCCCCATTCAATAAATCTTTCTTCTTTGCCTAAAGGACCATATTCCTGGCTCTTGTTATAAATTGTTTCGTTGAAAAACAGCATTGTATCAGTGCCGTTTTTATAAACCGACCTTAATATTTTCTGCCTGAGCTTTTTGAGAAATGACTTTTTGAAAGGAATATGCGTATCAAGTGCCAGTGCCAGTATGGGTTTCTTATACAGGCCCAATGATTTTAAAAGTGCAAGTAAAAATGCATCAGCAACAAAGGGTACATAGATAAGATCATACTCCTTTGACTTTTTCAACAGGTTTATTTGCTGCTGAAGGTTAAAAATCTGAAGCTTATTCCCGATTTTATTCCACCTGGTGTTATTGTCATACTCGATGCATTCAACCGGTATACCTTTTTCCTTTATCTTATCATAGCACCAGACATGATGCAACGGATATTCCCCTCCCTTTTCAATAAAGTCCATTATTTCATCAAGAGAGTAAAAACGAATGATTTCAGCTACTTTTGCCATAGAAAACAGATTTAATAATTTTTTTAAAGACTGATAAGCTCAGGCTCCAGCCCCATTCCTTTCAACATCTCTCCAATTTCCTTTTCATATACTCCATTCATTATAACAACTGTATCGGGCCTGTAGGTTTTAAGAAACTCCGGTTTTACATACTGAATACCTATACCCGGAATAAAATTACCCTGCATGTGCGGATTGATGTCAACCACGTGTTCTATGACATTCAGTGAATTAAAATGGGTGAGAAAACCTACCGATTTGGAACCACCACCCCAGATGACAACCTTCTTATTTTCATTTTTCAGCCTCTGCAGCCTTTCCCTCCATCTGTCAAGTTCATCATTGATAGTTACAACAAATTCATCGACATAATTTTTAAGCGTTTCAACCGGTTCTTCCGAAGAATGAACAGCGGGTTCTTCATTCTGTGAAGGCCTGGCCTCCAGAAACAGGTACTGGTCATCATATTCAAGGTAATTGTCAAGTATCTCAAACTGGTTTAACCTGAACAGCCTTGCAAGAGATCCGGGACTGAAGTATGAGCAGTGCTCATAAAAGATATCCCAAAAAGCATTGATTTTTAAAATCCTGACAATACTTGGAACTTCAATAAGTATGATGACATCAGGATTATTTTTTATTGCCTTCCTGATTGTATTTACAAAAGTATAAGTATCATGAATATGCTCCATCGTATGCCGGCACACAATCACATCGGCAGGCAAATCACCATGTTTTTCTGAATAAAACTCCCTGATAAACTGAAGGTTCTCATTTTCTTCGAGTCTGCCGGGAACATATGCGGGATCAATCCCGATGCCCCTGTTGTTGCCAAGCTTGCAGATTATCTGTAGAAAATCGCCTTTGCCGCAGCCAATTTCAATGATATTCTTGTTCCTTACATCATACTTTTCTATGAATCTTTCAGTGAAATCGGTAATGAACTTCATCCATGTTCCTGAAAATCCCTGCTGATCCTCATACCCTTTGGTGTACATGTCAAGGGTATGGTCGAAGGTACTGTTGTAAATGAACCCACAGTTTTTGCAGAAGGCCAGTGTCAGATCCTTTTTAGGGATCGACACTGCTTCTTCATAACTTTTCATTGTCACAATGCTGTGTACAGGAGCATTTTTCAACAGAAAGAAGTTTTCTGTTTCAGCACTTCTGCAACTCATGCATTTTAAATGTTGCGGTGTTTTATTTATCATAATCTCATCAGCCTGAGCATAATTGTATAGCTCTTCCATATTATTTTAAAATTTACAGTAAAAGAATTTTGAAATTACAATGCTGTTTCCCGTGCCAGAACAGCATCATGGGAATTAGTTGCCGGTACAGTCCAGCTCCATGACAGGTCTTCTGTCAGATGTCCGTTTTTCCTCAGACTGTCAAGAATTTTTAGCCTCATAAATTTTGAATCCCTGAAATTGGCGTCGGCAAGCCTCATGCCCGAAATTGATTCATACAGTTCCTTTATTGTAGCATATAGGTCATGCCTGGGCTGATGGTCTGGTGCCAGCTTTTTATACAAGTCGAAATTTACCTTATAAGATCTTTTATCCGGCGGTGCATCTGTTTTGATGGTCACCCTGCAGCCAGGGACAATTTCACTTACTGCTTTTGCAAGGTCCTTCACCTGGTAGTTCCATGAACTTGTCCCGGTATTGATCACAAGGTACTCACCTCCGTTTGAAGCTTCCCTCGACACGCCCCATTCCAGGGCAAGGGCCATATCCAGAACATTGATCAGAGGCCTCCATGGCGTACCATCACTCAGAATATTTATTTCCTTTGAAACGATAGCGCCTGCCACAAAATCGTTCAGAACGAGGTCAAGGCGCAGTCGCGGGCTCATACCACATGCAGTTGCAAACCTCAGACAGGTTATAATGAAATTCTGATTGGCGAGTTTTGCCAGCCCTTTTTCTGCAGCTACTTTCGAACGTGCATATGCAGTAAGTGGTGCCAGTTCGTCTGTCTCTGTTTTCGGGTAATCATCTGCCGCACCATAAATGCTGCAGCTTGATGCATAAACAAACGATTTTACACCTGCCGCACGTGCAAGACCGGCAATCCTGACAGCAGACCGGTAATTCACATCCAGTGTTACTTCTTCATAAACAGCCCCCATCGGGTCATTTGAGATGGCAGCAAGATAAACCACTGCATTAACCCCTTCCAGGATTTCAGCCGGAAAATGCCTGACATCGCCAATGACCTGCCTGTTTAGTTTTACCTCAGGTAAAAACTCTGTATGCGTAAGATGGTTTGCAAAGTAACCGGTGTCAAATCCAATAAGTTCTGCTTCAGGGTAGGTCTTCCTGAGCTGGGCAACAGTTCCGGGGCCAACATAGCCCATATTACCAACAATCAAAATTTTCATTTTCTTTCTTTTAGGGTTATTTAATAACTTTTTTGCTTCTATAATGTTTAAATCAACACTTTTTCTAAAACCGGGAAAGCCGCATATTGTTCTGCCAGCAAACTGTCGCACAATCTTCCTTTCGGCAATATAACATCCTCAAATTTAATTACTTCATCCTTCTTTATGTCGCGTTTCAATACACAACCTTCTGCTATGCCTATCGGGAGAAGGTCCATTCTTCGTGCATCATTGTAATTTTCACACAAGCCATATGTCATATAATGTCCAAGTCCGTCAAGTTTTGTATATGCCCTCAGGTCGGTTTTGGCGGCAGCCACTACCTCCACTCTGGGGCCACCGGCAGGTGCCAGGGCAGCATCATTGAACAGCACTGCCCTTGCGATACTGAATGGTGCTTCAAAATGACACAGGTGGTAAGGGGTATAAAACAGGTACAGGGGGCCATTCCCAAGTTTGTACAGATTCAGATAGTGCTGTTGCCGTGGATTGTCATGGGTCCCCAGCACGAATACACCGGGCGAAGGCAATGCTCCCACAACATAATCCACCAGTCCAGGCCCTTCCAGTAACTGCTCAAGCGGGTAAAGCGATTCAACAACATCGTTCAGGGATGTGCCTGCAGGCACTGTTGGGCCATACATCCCCCTTCTTCCTACAGCCATGCCTGTCCCGTTGGCTACAATTGCCTGCTCGAATGATATTTTGGTGCCATCGGCAAATGAAGTCACCATCGATGGATTTTGCCCCCACTTCCGTGCAAAACCCTCCTGAGTTGAAGGATTTCGGTAAGGATCATGCAAACCTTTGATATTGCCGCACAGCACTGGTTTCACCCCGATTGACTTCACGAACCGGTAAAGATTCATTTCAACTACAGGCTGGTCTCCGTCGGCGGAAGTATATATAACACCTGCCTTATCAGCTTTTTGTTTCAGAATGGGGCCTATGGTGCCATCAACCTCAGCATTCATCAGTATGACATGCTTTTTGTATTCAAATGCCTTTAATATCAGCCGTGCACTTTCTTCTATGGTGCCCGTCACTTCAATAATGGCATCAATATGTTCTGCCTCGCATAATATCTCCGGATTATCAGTAATACTGAATTTACCGTTCAGGATATTATCATCAAGCTGTACAGCTTTTTCTGCTACATAAACATCTTCTATGCCTGCTTCCTTATATGCTGTTCCTGCTTTGCCGAGGGTTCTGTTGGCTATAGCGACAAGGTCCATGCCCGGGGTGGAGTTTATAATCTGGAGGGCAATGCCTCTTCCCATGAAACCTGCTCCCACCATTCCTACCCTGATGGGATTTCCTGTATGATGCCTTTGCTGTAAGGCAGTATCAATTATAATCATAGTTTATTGTGTTATCAGGGACAATTTAAAATCGGGATGTAATCTATCTTTTTCCGATACCACTGAAACAGGAACCGGCCACTGGATATTTAATGCCGGATCATCATACCTGATGCCACCTTCAGCATGGGGAGTATAAAAACTGGTGACCAGATAATATACTTCTGTGTTGTCGGCAAGGGTAATAAAACCGTGGGCAAAATTTTCAGGTACATAAACCATCCTGTAGTTGTCTTCTGTAAGTTCAACCCCTATCCATTTCATAAAGGTCGGGGAATCCTTCCTTAAATCGACAATCACATCATAAATTGCTCCTTTTGTGCACCTGATGATCTTGGTTTCTTCATACGGATGCTTCTGATAATGCAATCCCCTGATTGTACCCTTGGTTTTGCTGAACGATGTATTTGCCTGGGCTATGTTGCCATTCAGACCGTGCGCTTCCATTTCATTTCTGCACCACGACCTGCCAAAAAATCCTCTGTCATCGGTAAGCTGCTTGATTTCAACGATAAAAGCTCCTTTTAATTCTGTTTCTGTAAAAATCATATTTGAGGTATTAGTTATGTATCAATAACAACGTGGGGTGAATCCCGGTCCGGCTGACTTCAGGTCAGCTGGACCACTTTAATCTTTTTTGGCTTTAAGTCCAGCTTCATCTGAATTTTCTCTGCAATGGAATCACCGATAGAAAGCGATGCAGTAGCTGCCGGAGAAGGTGCATTTAAAACATTCAGAATGTACTTGTCCTCCACAATCAGAAAATCATCGATCAGTCCTCCGTTGCGATCACAGGCCTGCGCACGCACCCCGGCACCACCGGGTTTAACATCATCATATCCCACCTCAGGAACCAGTCGCTGCAACGCCCTTACAAATGCTGCCTTGCTGTAAGACCGGTAATACTCACCCAGCCCCATCTTCCAGTATTTCATCATCACCCTCCTGAATCCAGGCCAGCTTAAAGAATTTATAAATTCATTCCCCTGAAAAGAATACTTGCTGTATCCCTCCCTCTTAAAAGCCCACACTGCATTGGGACCTGCTTCAATACCCCCATGTATCAACCGGGTAAAATGTACTCCCAGGAAAGGGAAATTCGGATCAGGAACCGGGTAAATCAGGTTCTTTACAAGGTATGTTTTTTCTTCCGAGAGCTTGTAGTATTCTCCCCTGAAAGGAATAATCCGTACATCGAGCTGCTGCCGGGTAAGTTCAGCCACTTTATCACTGTACAAACCAGCTGTATTCACCACAACCTTGCCTGTGTATGTGCCCGCATCAGTAACTACATCAACATTTGTTCTCTTTTCAACGATACCAACTACTTTATTGTTGAGGTGAATTTCACCACCATATCTTGAAGTAAAAATTTCGGCATACTTGCTGCTTACATCCTTATAATCCACAATTCCGGTGTAGGGCACATGAATAGCTGCAAGACCGGCAGCATGAGGCTCGTACTCCTTTATTTCCTGCCCGGCTACCCTTTTCATACGGGTAAGGCCATTCTGCATACCACGCTCCCACAGCGTTTGAAGCCGGGGCAACTCATCTTCACGTGTAGCGACAATAAGCTTGCCGCACAAGTCGTACTTCACGCCCTCACGATCACAAAAATCAATCAGTTGCTGGTACCCGCTACGGCAATTCAATGCCTTCAGGCTCCCTGGCCGGTAATAAACCCCCGCATGGATTACCCCGCTATTATTGCCTGTCTGATGCATTGCAATCTTATTTTCCTTTTCCAGGATTGCAACTTTCAAATCAGGATTCTTCTCTTTTAGTTTTAAGCCGGTGGCAAGACCTACTATCCCTCCACCAATAATGATTACATCGTACATATTTTCTTCTGTTAAATCCGGCTGGAGGCCATTTATATTGTCACTGTGAATTGCTTAACTTCCGGGTTCTCTTTTTTTTCCCACAACATCCAGGGTGCCTTGTTCTGGGCAATCATCTCCTCAAGATCAGTTTTATCCTTCTTCATATCCATCGGTTTCCAGAAACCTGTATGCTTATACGACACCAGTTGTTTATCCTCTGCAAGCCTCTCAAGGGGTTCTCTTTCAAAAATAGTCGAATCATCACCGAGGTAGCTCAGGGTCGGGGATTCACAAATAAAAAAACCACCATTTATCCATTGCCCGTCACCCCTAATTTTTTCCTGAAATTTTACAACTTCGTTGCTTCCGTTAAAAACCAGTGAACCAAACCTGCCTTCGGGCTGCACCGAAGTCATCGTAACAAGTTTCTTATGCTTCCTGTGGAACTCCAAAAGGGCCGGGATATTTACATTTCCTACACCATCTCCGTACGTAAGCATGAATGGCTCATTGCCTATATATTTTTCTGCTCTCTTAATCCTGCCCCCGGTCATTGTGTTCAATCCTGTATCAATAAGCGTTACTTTCCAGGGTTCAATGTCTGAACGGTGAATCTCTGTGGTATTGCTGGCGAAATCAAAAGTTACATCGGAGTTGTGCATATAGTAATTTGAAAAATACTCCTTAATCATGTGACCTTTATAACCAAGTAATATTACAAAGTCGTTAAACCCATAATGTGAATAAATTTTCATAATGTGCCAAAGTATCGGCTTTCCGCCTATTTCTATCATGGGCTTAGGCTTCAGTTCCGTTTCCTCTGAAAAACGGGTTCCCAGTCCGCCTGCAAGAATAAGTACTTTCATAATTTTCTAAATTTTTCGTGGATTTGGTATTATTTTATTTTCATAAATCTCTGATACATCGTCAGGAAAAAACTTCGTTATATAATTATTACACCTAAAATTGAAAAGAGTTTAACCTATGATGATGAATCATTAAAATTTTCTTTCATAACGGCCAATTGCCCTTTTGGGGAGGGTATATTTATTTCATCTCTTGAAATGTTTGCATATATTGAACATCCCAAAGCATCGATTCGAATCACTATTCTGTAATTACCGCATATCTTTACAACCTCACCGTTCATCCCCCTGAATGGACCCGCCAGAACTTCCGCATATTGCCCTCTTTCAATATTCTCCTTCGAGAGAATGACCTCCCTCTCCTGCTGTTCTATGAGCCTTTTAATATTATTGATCTGTTCCAAAGGAATCACCTGAGGTATGCCCCCAAATGAAACGTAACTTACAACCCCCGGGAAATTAAGAACTTTAAAAAATTCAACATGACTGACCCGCACAAAAACATAGTTTCTGAAAAAAGGTTCTTCTACCCATTTTTTTCTGTCACTCCATTGTCTTAAAATTTTTGTCAGCGGAAGATATGACTCAATCTTTTCCCTTACCAGGTTTTTAAAAATCTTTTTTTCTCCATTGGTTTTGGTGTACACTGCGTACCATTCATAGTGTGGTTTATGTCGGTTCATATCATCAAGGTTAATATTAAAACATCAGTATTTTTCAAGTTTCTTCAACTGGGCTTTCAACGACAGGTTTTCAAGGCTCAAATCGGCAAACATCCGCTTCAGCCTTTCATTATCCTCCTTTAACTTGTTGAAGTTTTGAATGTCAAAAAACAACTGCGCGCTGTATTTGGCCCTCCAGTTATAAAATGTTGCCTGGCTGATGCCATGCTTCTCAATGATTTTATGAATAGGAGTTCCGTCTTTATATTCCTGCAGGATGTTTTGGATCTCGGATTCCTTGAATCTCTTCTTTGTCATTTTTGCTGGTTTTTAACTAAAATTTGTTTTATTAGAAATCAATGAGACTGTTTTAACTCAGATGAATAAGAAACATAGGCTTATCACCTTCATTTCTACAGGTAAAACTTCCGGATGTGATGCTGACTTTAAATTTTTCTAAGAAAATTTCCATTTTCAGTTTATGCTTTAAAAAAGGTTAACCAATGAGTTTCTATAATTTGATTTTCAATAATTTTGGAATTCAGAAGAACGGATTTTTGGAAAGGTATCCCCACTGTCACTCACATAGGCTTGACATTTTCAATTTTTTTTAATCCTGAAATTTCCAACACAAGGTCAACAAACCTGAACACGTAAAAGTTTATACAAGATAAACAAACTTTTAATGATAATTAACAGTAAATGGCTTAAAATACTGATTATTAACAACGTGAAGCATATCTTATCCGTTTTGCGTTCTCCGGCAGCTAAATTGCCATATGTTGCAATGATAAAGGGGGTTCCGGTAAAGAAATGACATGACTTAGGGGTATGAAAATGTATCAGGACTATGTTCATCAATATTTACAATGAATTAAACTTATATTCATTATACAATACCTCCGGCAACCATAGGTTGAATCTGACAATTTGCTGATTACAGAAGAATCCAGACATGAATATTTTAAGAAAATTCTAAATTGAAGAATTTCTTTTTAGAATTTTATGGAAAATGCAGCTGCTTAAGTGCACCCCTGGCCAATGGATTAAAATGAAACAGGCTGCCGGATTGGAATTCCGGCAGCCTGTTATTTTCATACTGAAATACCAATTTCTATAAACTGCTTTCAGCTATAATTTCTCCTTGTATTCCAATCACAGTGACAGTCACTTGTACCTCGTTCAAACATTGAGACAATGCCGCCTGGACCATACCTGCCAATCCTCCGCAGCATGGGACTTCCATTAAAACTATGCTTATCGACTTTATACGTGCCTCATCTATCAGCTTAATCAGCTTCTGGATATAGATATCCTTTCCCTGGTCAAGTTTGGGACAGGCAATGACAAGTTTTTTACCTGCCAGAAACTTCTGATGGAAATTGCCATAGGCAAATGCAGCGCAATCAGCAGCCACCAGCAAATCAGCATTCCTGAAATATCCGGCAGCGGGATTAATTAAATGAAGCTGGACCGGCCACTGTGTCAGGGCTGATGGAATCTCCCTGGCAGTTAACGTTACTACCGGCACAGCAGTTTTAAAAGAGGCGGCTGCCGCTCCGGGACATCCATTCGATGCATGGGCACCTGAATGTTCTTTTTTGCCCGTCCCGTGTAAGAGTTCATGAACTTCTTTAACCGTAAAAGGCATTTTCTCCCGGTTTGCTTTGATATAACCCAGAGCCTGGCTGAGGAATCCCATTTCCTGGTGGTCCTGAAGGTGCTTCAGATGGGCAAATACTGTTGCTTTTCCTTTATCAATCATTGCCGATATAACCGCAATTTCATCATATTCAGCTGCTTCCCTTTTTTCTATCGTGATAGCACCCTGGGGACAGTGCCCTATGCATGCTCCCAACCCGTCACACATCAGCTCGCTGATAAGCCTTGCCTTGCCATCGATAATCTGGAGTGCCCCTTCATGACAATTCGGTACGCACTGTCCACATCCGTCACATAAATCCTCATCAATCTTAACAACTTCTCTCAGCATATCTTTAATTTTAAGATAACAAAAGTACGGCTTCCCCGTTGTTAAAATGTATCAATTGTTACAATTCAAAGAAATAATGGATTATAAACTTATGGAGCAGTGCCCGGTTTTCAGGGGAATTCCGGGAGAAGAGATTCAAAGGATTATTGAACCTCTGCATTTTCAAATTAAAGGGTATAATAAAAATGAGGTGATAGCCATCGCAGGTGAGCAGGTAAACAGCTTAAATATTGTACTTACAGGAAGCGTACGGGGCGAAATGATCGACTATTCAGGGAAAACCGTTAAAATTGAAGATGTTGAAGCGCCAAAACCTCTTGCCAGCGCTTTTTTATTTGGAATGGAAAACTTTTTCCCTGTTACGGTCACTGCCAACGAAGATGTGCAGATTCTTTCAATTCCGGTTCCCGTATTTCTTGATATCCTTCAGAAAAACAAGCAGGTACTCCGGAACTACCTGAACAGCATATCATCGCGCAGCCAGTTCCTGTCACAAAAACTCCATTTCTTCAACTTCAAGACAATCAGGGGAAAACTTGCGCATTACTTACTACAGCGTGCAGGGCAAAACCTTCATTCCTTTGAACTCAATAGTACACAGCAACAGTTAGCTGACCTGTTTGCAGTAACACGCCCATCCCTGGCAAGGGTTATGGCAGAAATGCAGCAGGAAAAGCTGATTAAAATAGAGAAGAAAACAGTTACCCTTCTCAATAAACAGAAACTCAACGACATTTTACGACATGGATAGCAGCCTTCTTTATTATAACATATTTCAGCAGTATTCAGGTGAGGTGCAGGCTTTTTCTACAACAACCGATACCATCAGGGGTGAGTTGGAGCCACGGTACACTGGCACACCGGCTGAAAAGGCAATGGAAAACCGCAGTCGCCTTGCAGCAGTTCTGAACCTCGACGCCCGGCAGCTTGTATTTCCACGTCAAACCCATACATGTCATGTCGGCATTGTAAACGGGATACCTGAAAAAGAATTGAGTGAAACCGACGCGCTTGTAACAAACCAACCGGGCATTTGCCTGTGCATCCAGACAGCCGATTGTGTCCCGCTCCTGATGTTCGATCCGAAGGTAAAAGCTGTGGGAGCAGTGCATGCAGGCTGGAGGGGAACCGTAATGCTGATTGCATCAAAGACAGTTGCCCGCTTTACCAACGCATTTGGCTCAAATCCCGAAGATATCCATGTAGCCATAGGGCCTTTCATCGGTCCTGATGTATATGAAGTAGGAGATGAAGTGGCCCGGGCTGTAAATCAGAATATTCCACACGCTTCTGAAACATTGCGCATGGGGCCGGCAGGCAAATATCATCTCGATTTGGGCGAAGCCAACAAACAGGTTTTGCTTTCCTGCGGGGTTCTGCCACAAAATATTCAAAATATGGCCCGATGTACTTTTACCGAAAGCAGCCTGTTTTTCTCTGCCCGAAGAAATGGAATTGCTACCGGCAGAATCGTTTCAGGAATTATGCTCAAACATAATTTCAGGTTATAAAAATTCCTAAAATCCTTTCCAAGGCTTTCTGTTTGTGGCAAAACACTTATCTTCGCGTTGTACAAAAAATAGTATAGCCGGGTTAGAAAAAAAAAATCAGATGAGAAAATATAGTCTATTCAACAGAATTACTGGATGGTCAGTATTTTTAGTTTCTCTTATCGTTTACTTGTTAACGATTGAACCCACCACCAGTTTCTGGGACACAGGTGAATTTATAACTACCGCCTACAAGCTTCAGATCGGACATCCACCCGGCGCACCCATCTTCATGATATTCGGCAGGTTCTTTACACTTTTTGGCGGAGCCGAAGGTGCAGCTGTGATGATGAATGTCATGTCGGCCCTGGCAAGTGCGTTTACAATCCTTTTCCTGTTCTGGTCAATTACCCACCTGGCAAAAAAACTCGTGGTTACCAGTGAGGAAGTTTCAACCGGCAATATTGTTTCCATTATGGCAGCCGGTGCTGTTGGTGCATTAGCCTATACCTTTTCCGACACTTTCTGGTTCTCGGCTGTTGAAGCAGAGGTATATGCCTTCTCCTCAATGCTTACAGCAATTGTATTCTGGGCAATCCTGAAATGGGAAAATGTTGCCGATAAACCATATTCAAATCACTGGCTTATTCTTATTGCATACATCATAGGACTGTCAATAGGTGTTCACCTTCTTAACCTTCTGGCAATCCCGGCAATAGTATTTGTTTATTACTTCAAAAAATACAATCCAACCCGCAAAGGGTTTATTTATGCCCTGATTGCTTCTGTAGCTATTCTGGGAGCCATTATGTGGGGGATCATTCCCGGTGTGGTAACAGTAGCCTCATGGTTTGAGCTTCTTTTTGTCAATACTTTCGGGTTACCTTTCAAATCGGGCGCCCTCTTCTATATCCTTCTGCTCATTGCAGGCATTGTCTACGGCATCAGGTATACCCACCGTAAAAACATGGTTTTCTGGAATACAGTCATAGCCAGTGTCACAATGATACTCATTGGTTATTCGTCATTTGCCCTGATTATCATCCGTTCGGCTGCATTGCCGCCAATGGACCAGAACAGCCCGAAAGATGTATTTTCTCTGCTCAGTTACCTCAACAGGGAACAGTATGGCAACCGTCCCTTGGTTTACGGACAGTATTACAATTCACCCCTCGATCCGCAGCAACGGTATCTTGAGGGTAAACCTGTTTACTCACAAATCGACGGAAGGTATGTGATAACCGACAGGCGTGTAATCCCCAATTATGATGATAAATTCAAAACATTATTTCCGCGAATGTGGAGCAATATGGATCCCTCGCATGCACAGGATTACCAGGAATGGGGAAATATCAGGGGCAGGCGTATCCAGCACCGGAATGAAAGTGGCCAGACTGAAATAATTGTCAAACCTACATTTGGAGAAAACCTGCGCTTTTTCTTCAGCTACCAGGTCGGACATATGTACTTCAGATACTTCATGTGGAACTTTGCAGGCCGTCAGAATGACATACAAAGCCATGGAGGGGTGGTTTACGGTAACTGGATAAGCGGTATAAAATTTATAGATGAATGGCGTCTTGGGTCTCAGGATAACCTGCCGGCCCGGCTTGCCGAAAATAAAGGAAGAAACAAATATTACTTTCTTCCCCTGCTGCTCGGGTTACTGGGCATTTTATACCAGTACAACAAAGGGAAAAAAGGCAGGCAGGACCTGTGGGTAGTCTTCCTCCTGTTCTTTATGACAGGGCTTGCAATTGTGATTTACCTGAACCAGTACCCACACCAGCCCCGTGAACGTGATTATGCCTATGCCGGCTCCTTTTATGCCTTCACCATCTGGATAGGCCTGGGTGTACTGGCACTGATTGACATGTTAAGGAAATATACAAGTGAACTTGTAGCAGCCGGTGTCACCGGCGTGGCTGCACTTATCCTTGTTCCAGGAATCATGGCTGCTGAAAACTGGGATGATCACGATCGTTCCCATCGGTATACAGCCCGCGATCTGGGGGCTAATTATCTCAAAACCATCCAGCCGAACGGGGTAATTTTTACCAATGGCGACAACGATACATTCCCGCTGTGGTATAACCAGGAAGTGGAAGGCGTAGGAACCGACGTACGTGTCTGTAACCTGAGCTATCTTCAAACCGACTGGTATATCAACCAGATGCGCAGAAAAGCCTATGAATCCGATCCGCTGCCATTCTCAATGGATGAGAACAAATACAGGCAGGGAACCCGCGATGTGGTTTACCTGATGGATAACCCCCGCATCGCAAGAGATGCCATCGGACTTAAGGAGGCCATTGATTTTATTGCTGATGACAATCCTGCAACCAAACTTCAGCAGGCCGGAAATGCTGCTTATCTGCCAAAAAAAGTCATTCACTTTCACGTCGACAAGGAAGCGGTCATCCGTCATGGTGCAGTCAGGGAACAGGACTATGACAAAATAGTTGATACAATTACAATCAACCTGTCCGACAGGAATTTTATTCCAAAAGATGAAATGATGATTCTTGACATGCTGGCCACTAACAACTGGGAACGTCCGATTTATTGGGCAATTACGGTTGGCCGCAGCAAATACCTCAATCTGCAGGATTATTTCCAGGTTGAAGGATTTGCCTACAGGCTTGTTCCAATCAGGGGAGAATCTACTCCCGACAGGCTTTCATTCGGTACGGTGGCTACCGATTTGATGTACGACAACATGATGAACAGATTTGAGTACGGAAACATGAATGATCCGCGGGTTTATATCGATGAAAACAACATGCGGATGATGACAAATATAAGGAACAGCTTCAACAGGCTGGCTGTAGGATTGATTGCCGAAGGTAAACGTGATTCAGCCATCGCGGTTATTGACAGAAGTTTTGAACTGATTCCACCTTCAGTGATACCATATGAGTATTTTTCTGTTGAACTGGGAGAAAGCTACTATGCTGCAGGAGCTGCTGATAAAGGCAGAAGAATTCTGCAGGATGCCCATGATGTATTCAGTGACGAGCTTGGATATTTCCTGTCGCTGAAGCCCCGGTTTCTCATGTCGCAGTCGGTAAATGAAGAAATTCAAAGAAACCTCTTCTACCTGCAGCGCATGGAACGTACCGCACGTATGCATGGTGACACTGAACTGGCCCAGACAATCTCTGCATCAATGCAACGCCACTTCGAAAGATATAATTCATTCTAGTAGCGAAAATCAGATAACGGGGAAAAACAGCAAATTTGAAAAACTGATAGAAATGAACATTCTGGTGATTGGCTCAGGTGGCAGGGAACATGCCATGGGATGGAAAATAAAGCAAAGCAAAAAAACGGATACCCTTTATTTTGCACCCGGTAATGCCGGAACATCGGAACTGGGAATTAACCTGCAAATTGATGCTGTTGATTTTCGGAATATCAAAAAGGCCGTTATTGAGAACGGTATAAACATGGTAGTTGTTGGCCCCGAAGTGCCCCTGGCCGAAGGCATCCACGATTTCTTTGCCACCGACAGCGAACTCAGTGGGATCAAACTTGTGGGGCCCGGAAAGAAGGGAGCGCAGCTGGAATCGAGTAAGGATTTTGCAAAGAATTTCATGCTCCGCTACAATATCCCCACAGCTCGCTATTTTACAGTAACCCATGATACCCATGCAGAAGGAGTTCAATTCCTTCAATCACTGAAGCCGCCTTATGTGCTGAAAGCCGACGGGCTGGCTGCCGGTAAAGGTGTGGTAATCGTCCCAACCCTGGGCGAAGCAGAACAGACAATCGATGAAATGCTGGGTGGAAAGTTTGGGGCTGCCGGAAATAAAGTGGTGATTGAAGAATTTCTGCAGGGGATTGAAGTTTCAGTTTTCATCATCACTGATGGACGAAATTATAAGATCCTGCCTGAAGCCAAAGACTACAAGCGAATCGGAGAAGGCGACACAGGTCCCAATACCGGGGGGATGGGAGCAGTTTCACCAGTGCCCTTTGCCGATGAAAGGTTTATGAAAAAAGTTGAGGAAAGAATCATCATACCAACCATTGAAGGGCTTGTAAAAGAAAATATCACATACAAAGGCTTCATTTTTCTGGGCCTTATCAACGTAGCAGGTGAACCATTTGTGATTGAGTACAACGTGAGAATGGGAGATCCCGAAACTGAGGTTGTGATGCTCAGGCTCAAAACCGATTTTGTAGAACTTCTCGAAGGTGCTGCCTCAGGAACCCTTGAAGAAATACAGATAGAAACTGATGAGCGCCACGCTGCCACAGTCATGATGGTTTCAGGTGGTTACCCCGGCAAATATGAAAAGGGGAAAAATATTACAGGCATCAAAAATGTTTCGGAAAGCATAGTTTTTCATGCCGGCACACGGAAAAGTGGAAATGATATAGTTTCCGACGGAGGAAGGGTGATCGCAGTAAGTTCTTATGGCCCAAACATCAGAGAAGCACTTGCTTTGTCATACCAGAATGCCGCACTAATTGATTTTGATGGAAAGTATTACCGCAAAGATTTAGGTTTCGACCTGTGACATGATACTCAGAAGATTAAAAACAAACCACACTGTCAATCTGCTTCTGTTCCCGCTGCTGGGAGTTGCTTTCTGGCTGAAGAATCTCCTTAATCCACATCTCTACCAGTACACACCCGGAGAAACAGGAAATTTATTTTTTCATTATGTATACGAATGGCTTAAGCATTATCCCCTGTGGCAAAATGTTACAGCTCTGTTACTGTTCCTTTTTATCGCATTCGAAATCCTTCAGATAAGCAACCGCTACACTTTCATCAGAATACGAACAATGTTGCCTGCAACGCTTTTTGTGCTGATTGCAGGTGGATTAACCGGGTTACATTTTCTGCACCCTGTTTATTTCGGTGTAGTTTTCCTTCTGATAGCCATATATCGCCTGTTCAGTGCATATGATCAATCAACGCCTTTTTCTGCTGCGTTTGATACCGGTTTCTTTCTTGGCATATCCGTACTTTTTTACATGAACCTTATCGTTCTGCTTCCTGCTTTCCTACTGGGAATAGGGATTCTATCAAGGGAAACCGGCTGGCGCGAGTTCATTATCCTGATCACCGGCTTTATACTTCCGCTTATCTTCACTGCAAGCATTGCCTGGCTTACAGGGAACGTCATTGAGCTGCATGACATCATCTGGCTCATCTTGATCAATCCCAAAGAATATTTAAATCCGGGGCTTCACCTATACATTTTTGCGGGCTTTCTGGCATTACTTACAATCCTGGGCAGTGCCAGGATTATCAGCCTGTATGACAAGGTTAAGGCAAGCACCAGGAGATTCTTCATTGTTTTTTTCCTCATCTTTGTCAGCTCCCTGGTAAGCATCATAGCAAACCCCGGCACTATTCAGGAAATGATGCTCGTGACAGTTATTCCGGTTACATTTCTTATTTCGAATTATTTTGCTTTCCTGAAACACCGTTTCTGGGGCGATTTTCTGTTTCTGCTTCTGGCAGCTATTGCGGCTGCCATGCAATTTTTCCGTTAAAAGTTAATCTTTCAAAAAAATGACCCAAATTGCCCTTTTAAGCATCCCATGGCTTTAAGGTACATGAACATCCCATTTCTATACGCGTTCATGAATAACCGGTTAAAAAGGTTTACGTATTTTTGCCTGCTATAATGATTTTTAAATGGCTACAATTTTAAATATTGAAACATCAACTGAAGTCTGCTCAGTGAATATTGCCCGTGACGGACGCATTGTATGTGAAAGGGAAAGTACCGAAGGAATGAATCATTCACGCCTGCTCACAGTATTTATCGAAGAAATCCTGAACGAAACCAATATTCCGGCTGCATCACTCGACGCTGTGGCTGTAAGCAAGGGTCCCGGTTCATATACCGGGCTTCGAATCGGCGTTTCAGTAGCCAAAGGGCTATGCTATTCCCTCGGAAAACCGCTTGTGGCCATTGGAACACTGGATGCTGCAGGCAGGTATGTGGCCGAAAATTACAGCCGGTTTTTAACAGCTGCCGACCCGGGCCCGGAAACACTGTTCTGCCCGATGATAGATGCCCGCCGGATGGAGGTCTATACAGCCATTTATAACCTGAAAGGTGAAAGACTGGAACCAGTATCGGCGCAAATCATCGATGAAAATGCATATGCTGATTTGCTGAAGTCACATCCTGTCATGTTTTTCGGTAATGGGGCTGTCAAATGCCGTGAGGCACTTCTGCATCCAAATGCCTTATTTGCTGGACCTGAGAAAGCTTCGGCACGGTTTATGATTAAATATTCTGAAGAAAAATACAATAACAGGCAATGGGAAGATGTTGCTTATTTCGAGCCTTTCTATCTGAAGGAATTTATAGCCACAGTTCCCCGTAAAGTATAAAAAACTATGAAGAAAATACTGCTGATAGCAATTCTAATCCCTTTGTTCTCACTGAATTCTCTTGCACGTAAAGAAAAAATCGTTTATAACCTCAAATTTGGATTTATCAAGGGAGGGGAAGCCGAACTGGTGATTACCGACACCATCTTCAACAACAAGCGGGCACTGCATTATTTTGTCATGGGACGCACTACAGGCCTTGCCGACAAACTCTATGGGGTGAATGATGTCTATGAAACTACCGTTGCTTATGATACACGGCTCCCGATGAAGGCTATCAGGAATATTAAAGAGGGCAGGTACCGGTGGTACAATGAAACCTATTTTTACCATAATAAGGGAACACTCGACAGCAAGAAAACCGGGGTGAGGGAAATGCCCGAAAACCTTGTTGACATCATCTCTGTATTTTTCTATTTCATTAATCACTATATGATTAACGGGATGCCCCAGGGCCTTGAAGTTACTTTCCCGACTTACCATGGTGATGAAATCAATGATGTTACTGTCAAGTATATGGGCGACCAGGCTATTGATACAGTCAATGGGAAAATCGACTGCTATGTGCTTGCTCCGGTGGTCGATAAAGGCAAAGTGCTGAAACGCTCCGATGGGTTAAGGTTTTTCGTTTCCAAAGAATCAAAACTTCCCATCCTGCTTGAATTCGATATGCGGGTCGGTTCACTGAAAGCAGAAATGCAAAGTTATTCTGTTGATGGCAAGGAGAAGGCCTTCAGGTGAACTTTCTTCCCCAATTAACAGAGGAATAAATTGATATTTAATGGATTTATTTATTTTTGCAGCGTTTTAACGATAAAATATAAATTCATGGCTACAACAGCAGATTTTAGAAACGGGATGTGCCTTTTATTCAAGGATGATATCTATACAATCGTCCATTTTCTGCACGTTAAACCGGGTAAAGGGCCCGCTTTTGTGCGTACCAAATTAAAGAATGTAAAAACTGGAAGGACAATTGAAAATACCTTCAACTCAGGGGTTAAAGTTGATGAAGTCAGGGTTGAGCGCCGTCAGTATCAGTACCTTTACAAGGATGAGATGGGTTTCAACTTCATGAACACCGAAACATTCGAACAGATTTCTATTCCCGATGGGATGATCGAAAACTCTGACCTGATGAAGGAAGGCCAGATCGTTGAAATACAGTTTCATGCCGAAACTGAAACACCCTTAACAGCCGAAATGCCTCCTTTTGTTGAGCTTCAGATAACCCAGACAATTGAAGGGGAAAAAGGCAACACTGCCAGTTCAACAGCATTGAAACCTGCTACCCTGGAAACCGGGGCTGAAATTATGGTTCCGATGTTTATCAATGAAGGGGAAGTGATTAAGATTGATACCCGCGACAGGTCATACAGCGAAAGGGTTAAACAATAACTGCACCACCCGGTTGCAATTGAAAAACAGTCAGTAGAAATCATCTTTATCCCCGTTTCTGCACACCATTCTGCTGCAGTAATCGTATGATGAGGAATAATTAACTATTACCGGCTGTTTTTCAATATTACCCTGAAACAACCAGTTCCTGTTTCTAACCGGCTTCAGGATCAGCCTTGCTGCGCACGGCATTTTTCCGTGAATATAAATCAATCACAACAATCATTGCTGTAAACCCCCAGAAAGGCACCGACAACTTATCGGTATCCAGGAAATTATTCAGAAACCCGTGTATATAATAGGTTATAAGCCCAAGCAGTGAAGCCATCACTATTCCCTTCATCCTTTTATCATCAGTTCTTAACCAGGTATTCACCCCGGTATAAAAAACAGTAAACACAATCAGCAGGAAGGTCACAAGTCCGCCAATACCCGATTCAGAAAGAGGACCCAGGTACTCGCTGTGTGCATTCCCCAAATCGCCTGCATTGGTACTGATAATTGTACGGTCCTTTTTAAGCTGATACTTTCCGTACTGGAACATATAGGTACCGGGTCCGTAACCAAAAACAGGCCTTTCACTGAACATGGCAAGGGCACTGTTCCACCTGTTTATCCGTTCAAGGTTCGAAGCATCCGATGATATATTTGTCATGGAAGAAAAATGCTCTGCAAGGTTCGATGATGATTCATCTGAATTTCTTTCCAGATATACAACGATCTCGTGCTGAAAGACAAAGATAACGGCAAGGAACGAACCCAGGATAATCATGATGGTTCGGAACCTGATTTTAAGTTTAAGAATTACCCAGGTACCAATGGCAACTATCATGCTCAGCCAGGCTGCCCTGCTGTAAGAAAAAACAAATGCAACCAGAAGGATTGCAAAAATAACCATCGCAAACCTTCTTAAATTGATACTGTATTCCCTGTTTACGGCGAACATGAGGGCAAATGGCAGATACATGGCAATGGCAGCACCATATGATGTATGGTCGTTGTAAAAAGGTGTCATCACAAAATGAGCAGCTCTTTTGTCGAATAAGCCATAGCCCCAGTGACGGTAGAGCGTGTAAAAAATTACCACCAGCAAGCCTGCCAGGTAGAGCCATACATATTTTTCCATGTTCTTACCCTCTTTAAACAACTTAGCAGCCAGAAGGTAAAAAGCAACAAGGAACCATATGCGTGCCAGTAAAAACTTGATTGAAACAACAGGCATCGAGCTTGTCACACTTGTCAGAAATATCCAGAACACATTCAGGTATATGACAAGGGATACAGGGTGCAGGAGAATATCGCGATCAAAACGCCTCTCGTGAATGATTTTCAGCAGAAAAAGAATCAGTACCCCCACCAGGATAGGTTCGGTTGGAAGAAACATGTCAACCGGCAGGCCAGGCATAAGCCGCCGGAGTTCTACCGACAAGGGAGCCAGAAGGACAACAAAAAAAATTAATTTATCAAACGAAAAAATGGCAAGCAAAGCAACTACCAGAAAAAATGGCAACACATTAACAACCATTGACTCCCGGGTTACAACAAACCAAATGTTCAGAAGAATAAAACCTATGGAGCAAAGGTAAAAAAGCGTGATCTTTATGGCATTGTTTTGAAACACCTTCTTTAATTTTTCCGGTAATCGAGTACCAGGAACACAATCATTGCAAGGAAACAGGCCGACAATGTAGAGAAGAAAACAATCAGCCACCTTACAGGGTACGCTTTCTTGTCGGCAGGAACAGGATGTTCTACGATATGCGCATAGGTAATGTCTTTTTCAAACTCGGTCAGGTAAATGTCTTCCATCCGCGAAAGCGAATCAATGGCATTTACAACGGCATCGAACCGTACCTCAATCATGCGTGCCTGTGAGCCCCTCTCAGCAAGATTATTGTAAAGTTCCTGAATCCTGCGGCCATCACCGGTACCAAACCTTCCGCTGGCAAGTGCATTCATATACCCTTCAGTTACCCTTTCCACCTGTCTTCTGGAATCAAGTATACCATACTCCTTGCGCACATGGTCAAGCTGTGATGCAATACTGTCGAGTTCAACATATTTACGGGCAAGGCCTTTACGGGCAATCTCAACCATCTCCCAATCCTTTGCCTTATGCATATTGCGGACTTTCCTGTTGTAAAAACTGATGATGGAATCACACATGTCACTTGCACGCTGTGGATCATAATCAAGCACCCTGATTTCAACAGTTTCAAACTTTGTTTTGCCTGCATTCACATTCTTGTTGTAGGTGTCAAGCATATAAGTCATGTAGTGCGGATCTTCCCTGCTTATGCGGTATACCTTGTCAAGTTCAAACTCATCCATCATCTTCAGTTTAATGTCGCGCGAATTGATAATCTCGAGCATCTGCTCTGTTTCCGATTCTTCGCTCAATACCCAGATGTTGGTTGGATAGATACGTGCTGTTGATAAAAACTTAGGCCTGATAAATGAAGACCCTGAAAAAATTGCCGACAGCACAATGGCTATCACCGCAATAACGATGAAATGCAGCATCCTTGTCCATAGTACCGACACGATTCGCTGGTTGTCAAAAAAATTATTCATAGATTTTGTTTCAGTATAAACGCCATCAGGTAATACTACTTAATCGTTTTTGGCATAAATATAAACCAATTTCATATGATTCTACCTGGCAATAATCAGGAAATAGTTTTTTCTGCCCTTCTGAACCAGTATGTATTTGTCACCGATAAGGTAACCTGTATCAGCAACTGCTTTCTCATCCTGTACCTTTTCCTTGTTAATGCTTAGTCCATTACCGGCAATTGTACGGCGTAGTTCACCTTTCGAGGGAAAAACCGAAGTTTTCCCGGCAAGCAACTCAACCACATCAATCCCCTTTTCAAGTTCAGTTTTTGAAATCACAAACTGCGGAACTCCTTCAAAAACTGAAAGGAAGGTTCGTTCATCGAGGTTCTTTAGCTGTTGGGCTGTACCCTGCCCGAAAAGAATCTGTGATGCTTCCACAGCCATTTTATAATCTTCCTCTGAGTGAACCATTATAGTTACTTCTTCGGCAAGCCTCTTTTGCAGGGCACGTTCATGAGGGGCCTGCCTGTGCTGTTCAACAAGTGCTTCAACCGTCTCCTTTGTGAGCGGGGTGAATATTTTGATATATTTTTCAGCATCCTCATCAGAGGTATTGAGCCAGAACTGATAAAACTGGTAAGGTGAGGTGCGTTCAGCATCAAGCCAGATGTTGCCTTGCTCCGTTTTACCAAACTTCGTACCATCGGCCTTTGTAATCAGCGGAACGGTAAGGGCAAAAGCTTCGCCACCTGTCTTACGGCGTATCAGCTCTGTCCCGGTGGTGATATTCCCCCACTGATCGGAACCGCCCATTTGCAATTTACAGTTCATATGCTGGTATAACCAAAGGAAATCAAAACCCTGCACCAGCTGGTATGTAAATTCGGTGAACGACATCCCCTCCTTTGATTCGGCCCCAAGCCTTTTCTTCACCGAATCTTTTGCCATCATATAATTCACGGTAATATGCTTGCCGATATCCCTGATGAAATCGAGAAACGAAATCCCCTTCATCCAGTCGTAGTTGTTAACCAGCACAGCAGCATTCGATGCCCCCGATTCAAAATCAAGAAAGCGGGCCAGCTGTTTTTTAATACACTCCTGGTTGTGACGCAGTGTCGCCTCATCGAGCAGGTTGCGCTCTTCCGACTTCCCCGAAGGGTCACCTATCATTCCGGTGGCGCCACCTATCAAAGCTATTGGCTTATGCCCTGCCAGCTGAAAATGTTTCAATACCATTACCCCTACCAGGTGCCCGATATGAAGTGAATCGGCCGTAGGATCTATTCCAAGGTATGCATTGGTTTGCTCTTTCTTAAGCTGTTCTTCTGTTCCCGGCATGATGTCGTGCAGCATGCCGCGCCAGGTCAGATCTTCTACAAAATTCATCATGAAGTATTTTTATGCCTTTTACTTAATCTCAGTAAAGGAGGGGCAAAGATAAGAAATGCCGTTATTATATGCCGCCTGAACCTTAAAATAGTTGCCTGGTGACATTTGTATTCCCCCTGATGGCAATCCGGGAGAATATCATCCCCTTTTCCTGCTGCCAAAGTCATATCAACTTCGGTATAAATTCGTGTCTGTTCGAATTTATCGCGAGTTTATCGCGAGTTTGTTTCGAGTTTGTTGCGAGTTTATAGCGAGTTTATAGCGAATTTGTCTTATCCCGATAGTATAATATCAGACGGGAAACGATGCCCGGGTGTGGTTTTAGGGCACCGGCACCTTCGGGAATGAAAAAAACGCATAGTATAAACCGGTGAATGGGGCTGCTTTGCAGGTGGTGCAATCATTTATTTCAACTGGTCAGCCACCCGCAAGAAGTATCCACTCGCTTCACTTCAAAAAATTCGCGCGGGTGATATCATAGTTTAAACAACAGGGCACCAGGTGTGCGAAAGAAACGTGTATCGAAAGCGAAGATATCCTCCAGAAAGCTGATGAAAAGAATACGGAAAGGCCTGTCATTTTTCTTTACCGACTGTCCGCCACGTGGGCAATAAAAACCATCGAACTGGTAGCTGCAGTTTTTGCAGAGGTTATTCAGGGGCAAATCCTGCCGTTCTTATTTATCCTGCCGATCCCTTTTTCTATTTCTCAGCCAGGTCAATATTTTTCCTTTGTGTGTTCTCATCTGTTTGCCAGTTGTTAATAAAGGGGAATACAGAGGGTGCAAACTGACGGATTGGCTCATAAAGCCGCGACTGTGATTTGGCCTGTGGAGAAAGGATATGTACATCGTCGTCAATTTTATTGAAGATAAGCAGAAGGATACTTAATATGAATGCTGTTTTCAGAAACCCAAATACAAGTCCGGTAAGTTTGTTTACCCACCCCAGCATGGCTACCTCAATCAGCTTGCTCAGTGAATTGGCCACCAGGTGAACCAGAATGACAATGACTACAAACGTTACAAGAAAAGAAATGAGGTTCAAATGATCAGATTCGATTCCCATCCTTTCGGTAAGGAATTCTGTAGTGATATATGAAAATTCAATACCTCCCCAAACACCAAGAACAAGGGCAGCAAGTGACGCAAGTTCCGATATGAATCCGTTACGGAAACCACTGATGGCTGAAAAAAATAAAAGCACCGCCAGAATGATGTCGATATAATTCATTTTTTAATCCAGGTGTATTATGATGAACGTAAAAGTAGGGATAATTTTCAATTTTAGTGGATTTATAACGTTCATCTTTATTACATTTGGGACAAACTTGAAAATAAACTATGAAGTTTGATATCTGCTCTAAAATATTTACCGATTTTGAGTCATTTGAGCCACTGCTAAAGGAATGGCGTTCAGCAGGTGAGACCATTGTCTTCACAAATGGTTGTTTTGATATTATACATCACGGGCATGTCGACTCGTTGCTGAAATCGGCCGGTTTTGGAACCAGGCTTGTAGTTGGATTGAATTCAGATGAATCGGTGAGGGTGCTGAAAGGCGAAGGACACCCTGTACTTCAGGTTGAAGCCCGGTCGAAAATGATGGCAGCTTTTGTATTTGTCGATGCGGTAATAGTTTTTGGGGAAGAAACTCCTGCAGAACTGATTGCGAAAATCATTCCTGATGTACTTGTAAAGGGGAAGGAATATGAACTTGCCGACATTGCCGGGCATGAAACTGTATTAAACCATGGTGGCAGGGTTGAAAGACTTGATTTGGTTGCTGGTATTTCAACATCGGAGATGATAAAAAGAATAAAAATGCTGGATTAATGTCATCAGCAAAAACAGTATATATCTGCCAGAACTGTGGCACACAGTCACCCAAGTGGATGGGAAAGTGCCAGTCGTGCGGCGGGTGGAATACATTTGTTGAGGAGATAATTGAGAAGAAGAAGGCCGGTACTGCCGCTGCAGCCACCCGTTCGGGCAATCTGCCCCTGACACTGGAGGAGATTACCACCGAAAGGATGGAACGCATTGGCACAGGCATTACCGAATTCGACAGGGTACTGGGAGGAGGAATCGTACCGGGCTCGATTGTTCTTTTAGGGGGTGAGCCAGGCATTGGTAAATCGACACTTGTACTGCAGATGGCACTGAGCCTTGGCAACAGGAAAATCCTGTATGTTTCGGGAGAAGAGAGCCTGCAGCAGATAAAGCTCAGGGCAAACCGGCTGGGCATGAATGGCAGCAACTGCCTGTTCCTGAGTGAGACTTCACTTGAGAATGTTCTCACCCAAACAGGGCAGGTGAATCCCGACCTGCTGATTATCGACTCCATACAGACCCTTGCAACCGATGCGGTTGAATCATCACCCGGCTCAGTTACACAGGTTCGCGAATGCACGGCAGCCATCCTGCGGCATGCCAAACAAAACCATACAGCTGTAATACTGATAGGCCATATCAACAAGGAAGGCAGCCTGGCCGGGCCAAAGGTACTGGAACATATTGTCGATTCGGTACTCCAGTTTGAAGGCGATACCAATTATATGTACCGTATACTGAGGGCAAGCAAAAACAGGTTTGGTTCGACAAATGAGCTTGGTATCTTCGAAATGAGGGGAAGCGGACTGCAGGAAATCATCAATCCATCTGAACAACTCATTTCAAAGGTAAGCGATCATGTAAGTGGTACGGCTATCGCTTCAACCATTGAAGGAATCCGTCCATTCCTGATAGAAATACAGGCACTTGTCAGCTCCGCCGCCTATGGTACACCTCAGCGTTCATCAACAGGGTTCGACCTGCGGCGGTTGAATATGCTGCTGGCAGTACTCGAAAAGCGCGCAGGCTTCAAACTTGCTGCAAGGGACGTCTTTCTGAATATTGCAGGTGGCCTGCGTATCAATGATCCTGCCACCGACCTGGCGGTTATCTGTTCAATCCTGTCATCAAATATCGATATTACAATTGACCATCAGGTCTGTTTCGCCGGTGAAGTGGGTCTGACGGGTGAAATCAGGGGCGTAAACCGCATCGAACAACGGATTGCCGAAGCAGCAAAACTGGGCTTTCAGAAAATCTATATCCCTAAGGTGAACAAAGGATTCGACAGCTCCAAATTTTCAATTGAACCGGTAAAAGTCTCGAGGGTGGAAGAGGTATTCAGAAAAATATTCGGATAGCATGAACTTTCAGGAATTGTTACAGCACAGGCAAAGTGTAAGAAGATATCTTGATACTGAAGTGGAAAGTGACAAACTTGACAAACTTGTTGAGGCTGTCAGGCTGTCTCCTTCAGCCTGCAACTCGCAGCCGTGGAAGCTGATTCTAGTGAATGAGCCTGAACTGAAGGATAAAGTGGCAAAGGCAACTTTCAGCAAAATCATCTCTTTCAACAGGTTTGCAGCTGAAGCCCCTGTCATTGCTGTTTTCGTTATAGAAAAGGCAAAGCTTATTGCACGAATAGGCGGTGTAATCAAACACCAGGAGTACCCGGAGTACGATATTGGAATTGCAGCTGCACATTTTTGCCTGCAGGCAGCCGACCTGGGCCTTGGCACCTGCATGATTGGCTGGTTTAATGAGAAAAGGATCAGGAAGCTTCTTCATATTCCCGGCGACCGGAAAATTGCATTGCTTGTCACACTAGGCTATCCTCCGGCAGATTACCGGCTACGAAAAAAAATCCGCAAATCTCCTGAAGAAATCTGCGGATTCAATTCATGGTAAGTAATTTGTTCGCTGCTTACTTAAACAGGAATCTGTTTCCTTTCATGCCAGAAACTGCCTTAAGAAATTACGGCTTGTAAGAATGGCAGCCTCAACATCTTCCTGAGACCCTTCAAATGCTTTGTCTTCAACCTCAATACACACCGGCCCGCGGTATTTGACAGAAGTCAGTGCCGAGAAGAAGCCACGCCAGTCAACATCGCCAAGTCCCGGAATCTTTGGGGAATGATAATCAAGGGGATATGCCATGATACCCACATCATTCAGTTTGTCAAGGTAAACTTTTACATCCTTCAGGTGGATATGGAAAAGCTTTTCCCTGAAATCGTATATCGGCTTAACTTCATCCATCTGCATCCACACCAGGTGCGACGGGTCGTAATTGAGCCCGAAAGCAGGGCTGGGTATGATTTCAAACATTTTCCGCCAGATGGCAGGGGTTGTTGCAAGGTTTTTGCCACCAGGCCATTCATCGCGTGTAAAAATCATGGGGCAGTTCTCTATACCGATCTTTACATTGTTCTCTTCGGCTACCTTTATGATTGCGGGCCATACGTCGGCAAATTTCTTCAGGTTATCTTCAACACTTTCAGCAGGGTTCCTTCCCACAAAAGTGTTCACCACACCTATATCAAGCTTTGCTGCCGTACGGATTACTTTTTTAATGTGCTCAATATAAAACTCTGCTTGTTTGCTGTCGGGGTCAAGTGGATTTGGATAATACCCCAGTCCCGAGATATATACATTATTCCGTGTGAGGGTTTCCTGTATCCTGCTGGCTTCGTTTTCATCCGTTTCATCCACATTGATGTGGGTTACACCTGCATACCGCCGTTCGGCCTTTCCCACCGGCCAACACATCATTTCAACACAACGGAACTGGTTTGCAGAGGCAAATTCCACCACCTCATCAAACTTCTTTTCGGCCAGGATGGCACTGACAAATCCTAAATCAAGCATAGTATCGAAGTTTTATAAGTTTTTAAAAACGCAGGTTTTTCAGGTACTGCGAACTTGATTTGAGGCACCCTATTCCATCGGGCTCATTATCGCGTTCAACAAAATAATGCTTTATCCCCTGATTTTTTGCTTCCCTGAAGATGGGTGCAAAATCGATAATCCCTGAACCGGGGCAAATAAAATCTTTGTCGGGTGCCATATCCTTCACGTGAAGGACTGGAATCCGGCCCTTGTATTTCTTCAGTACCTCAAGCGGATCGCCCCCGCCCTTTTTCACCCAGTAAATATCCATTTCACATTCAACCAGTTTCGGATCGGTATTCTCCATGAGGTAATCGAATGGCAATCCCTGTTCCATGGGATGAAACTCAAGGTCGTGGTTGTGCCACAACAAGGTAAGGCCATTCGCTTTTGCCTTTGCCCCCAGTTCATTTAACGTGGCTGCCGATTTTTTGCAATCCTCAAGTTTCACAGGTGCTCCGCCATACCAGGGCCAGTACACCACGGCATATTTCATCTTCAATGCATTAATGCGGTCGAACTCTGCCTGAAGTTTATCGCCGGTTGCTTTGAAATCAATGCCTCCGGCAACAGGTTTGATGCCCACTTCCTTACAGTATTTTACAAATTCCTGCGGAGAGGAAGCATGGTTGGCGCCCCCTTCTATCTCGGTGAAACCAAATTCAACAGCTTTTTTGATTGTGCCTTTCCAGTCGGCCTTCATGGCCTCACCGGCAATTCCTGATATAAAGCCGAAATTTTTCAGTTTACTGTTACCCTGTGCTGCCATTGCTGAAAAGGGATTTGTGCACAGTAACCCGGCTGCTGCCACTGTGCCTGTTTTAATGAAAGCTCTTCTGTTATTCATGTTTCAGATTATTTATTAATTGATTTAGTCCTGTTCTTTCGCATTAAACCTGCGGCAATTTCCACGGCGCCCTGTATTCAGGGGTTATCAGCTGGTTGGCCTTTTCACTGTTTGTAAAGCGGCTGCTGGCCTCATCCCATAAAAGCACAGGCTCACCCACCCTTGCCGATATATTAGCAATATGCACATGGACAGCAGCGGCCCTGCCAATTTCTGGCGGACAGGCAGGTTTTTCACGTGTTTTGATACATTTAAGAAAATTATCCACATGTTCGCGGTGCGATTCCTGTCCATTGGTGAATGAAACCTTTTCTGTTTTGGGTGCATTTTTCTGCCCATCCCATTCGGGATAGAGGTTGTACTTGCTTCTGTCGGCCACCAGGGTCCCTTTTTCACCAATGAACTGCAAGCCGTAGGCCGTATCATATGGCCCCTGCTGCACACCTGCAGTGAGATCGTAATTAATCACCAGCCCATCTTTGGGATAAATTACGTTCATTGTATCGAAGGTTTCACGGGCCATAACCTGCTTCGACAGGTTATCGGCATAGGTGACCACCCTCTGCGGGCCTGCAATGATGTCTTTTGCCCATAGTCCCATATCAATGAGATGCACGCCCCAGTCCGACATCAAACCACCGCCATAGTCCCAGAAATGCCTCCAGCTTCCGTGAAACCGTGCTTTGTTGAAAGGCCTTTTAGGTGCGGGCCCCAGCCACATATCGTAGTCTACCCCCTGGGGAACAGGAGAATCGTCAACAAGGGTTGTACCCAGTCCGTAGTTGAAATTTGCCCATATATTAATTTTCCTGAGTGTGCCGATTTCTCCGTTCCTGATAAGGTTCATTGAATCGAGGAAGACCTTCCCGCTGCGCTGCTGCTGCCCGACCTGTACAATCCTGTTGTACCGGCCGGTGGCCTTTACCATGATGTTACATTCGCCTATGGTGTTAGCCATGGGTTTCTCAACATAAACATCTTTTCCGGCACTGCAGGCATCAACAGTCATCAGGCAATGCCAATGGTCGGGCGTACCGATGATTACGGCATCTACATCCTTTCTCTCCAGTACCCGGCGGTAGTCCTTCAGCAGCTCAGGTGCCTGATTATAGTCACTTTTTACCGACTGTGCCTTTTCCTTCAGTACGGCATCATCGACATCGCACAAGGCAACACAGTTCACCATGCCGGTATCCAGATGATGTTTCAGGATTCCAAACCCCATGTTCCGGCAGCCAATCAGTGCCACATTGATTTTGTCGGACGGTGCCATTCCGGCCGACCATACCCTGGATGGAATCACTGTTGCAGCTCCTATAGCTGAAACAGCCAATGCTGATTTTCTGATAAAACTTCTTCTTGATGGATTCATATAAATTTCAGGTTTTGATATTTTATTCAACTTTTTATTGTACGCACGCCAAAAACCGGACCTGCCCGGTGTCCTTCATGGGGAACAAACCTGACGGTTATTTTATCTTTGCCTGACAGAAGTGTCTCCGGTACATCATATACGATATCGATAAATTCTCCAGGTTTTTTCCCTGATATATTTTCAGTGGCAATAATCATATCATCCACAATTATATCAAAAGTTTTTCCTCCTGTATAACCGCCCCAATACTCGACCACCAGCTTAACAGGCTGGTTTTTATCCACCTTCATCTCACAGGAGAACCAGCCGTTGCGATCAACTTCCCTGAATTTACGATTTTTATTTTCTCCTACCCACGTTTTCTCACCCAAAAAACGGTGGTCACGTTCGGGCTGCATCTCCCCCGGCTGAAAGAAATCGATTGTGGCTTCTTCAAGCTGCTTCTTTTGTGCCAGCTTCTCACGGTAAGCGGACTGATGCTTCTCCCATGATTCATTGTCAAACATATCAAAATACACCGAATAACGGCGCTCATGGGTCAGATAAAATGGCTTAAAAAGCACATCACGTGGAAAACCTGCATTTACAGAAATAAAAGTATTGGCCTGATCATCCACAGGTTTCAGCCAACCGGCAGGATTTCTGTCCTGTGTCAGTAGAACAGGTACGTATAACGGATCATATGCAAGTGAATCCTCTTCAGGCCCCATATCGCCCGCCAGCAAAACAGGACCGTTGAACACAGCCACACGGTTCGGGTCATCGGCCATGGCTTCCAGCCTCAGCGAAAACGGAAGGGTGACTTCCACAATGTCACCCGGTTTCCATGTCCGGGTTATTTCAATGAAGCTGCCAGGCTGATTCTTCACCTTCTTCTCCTTGCCGTTAATCTGAATAAATGCGCCTGTTTCAGCCCATTGGGGGTACCTGATTTTCAATGTAAATTTTTCGCGACGGCTACCTTCAATCTGCAATGTGGTTCCCTGCTGTTCCGGAAACCTGGTATCCTGCTTCAGCTTTATACCTTTTTGCTTCCAGTTCACTTCAGAGGCTATAAATTGTGTCACATACAGCTCATTATTATTGTGGTAATAGATACACCCTCCATATTTTGAATGATTTTCCATGCCTGAACCCACACAGCAGGTAAACCATTCGGGATCCTGATACTCCTTGTGTCCTCCCATTTCAAGCGACAGGTTGTAAATCACCCGGCCATCGCCCGGATGCTGCGAGGAATGGATATGGTTAAAGAGTGCCCTTTCGTAATAATCGGCAACAACAGGCGAAGCTTCCCACATGAAAAGATGTTCGGAAAGTTTCAGCATATTGTAAACATTGCAGGTTTCGGTGGTTTCATTGCTGAGCCTGTTACGGAGGGTATCGGGAGGACCAAAATATTCATGGTTCCCGTGTCCGCCGGTTACATAGGAGTGATGATGTACAACTGTTTCCCAGAAGAACTGAGCAGCCTTGCGATCACTTTCTTCACCCGTCAGTTCATACCTGCGGGCAAGGCCGATAAGCTTTGGAATCTGGGTATTTCCATGTTTTCCGGGGAGTATGTCCTTTCCCTCCGTCAACGGATCAAGGATTGCCTTATGGTGAAAGATCTTCGACATCCTGAGGTACCTGTCGTTGCCTGTCAGCGCATATAACTCTGCAAGCGATTCATTGATTCCTCCATGTTCACAGTGAAGCATCTTCTGGATGTCCTCATCAGAAAGGGAGCCAACTACAGTTTCGAGCCAACCGGCAAACCTGACATTAATCTGAAGCGCTTTGTCATTGCCACACAACCTGTAAGCATCCAGCAAACCAGCCATCACTTTGTGCTGCGTATAAAAAGGGACCCAGATCCCGTTCAGGTCGAAACCCTGCGCACGGATATTGCCCTTACCGACTTCTTCTTCCAATATTCTTTTCCCGTCGGGAAATGCTCCTATATATCCTTCACTGTCGGCCTGTTGACAAACTTCCAGTTCATCGACGATATAGTTTACCCTTTCCAGGAATCGTTTGTCACCGGTACTGCTGTACATGAGGGCACAGGCGCTCAGGTAATGGCCCAGACTGTGCCCGGCAATTGTATTGTCTTCCCATCCGTGGTATTGTTCAGCTTTGGGTTCAAGTCCTGCCTCCTTCCTGAACCTGGCAAGAAAGCGGTCGGGCTCATAGTTCAGCAATATCACCTTGTTCAGTTCTGTGGCATGCTTAAAGGGACCATCAAGCAACAGCACATCTGACAGTTCGAACGGAAGAACTTTAAATGGAACTGCTTCCGTCCCTCCTGTTTCAACATATGTTTCTTTATTACTGCATGAAACAAAATGAATTCCACATAACAGGAAAAAACAGATTGATTTGATTAGTTTCATTTTATTGGTAGTTTATATGGAATCAGGTATAAATATCCATACCCCGGAATCGGGAAATTTATCAAGATAGTTATATTGCTGCCCGTAGGCCTCGGTTTTGTTTTTAAAACTATCGATGCCTACAAGCCAGAAGCTCCCGTGCTTTCCAAGGTGGAACGGTTTATAATTTTTCTCCCTCAGCTCAAATATATACTTTTTCGATTTCTCAAATTCCTCGAAACTCCCCCTGATCAGATAAAAGGTTTGGTGGTTTGGTCTTACAATCCGGATGGAATCGGAAGATACCGGATTAACATTTTCAGCCACTGCCTCACCGGCATCAATGGTATCGGCAGGAGCCGGTTCCACGGGTGCAGGAGCAGGTTGTTCCACATTAACCTGTATGGATTGTTGCTTTTTACCCGGCTGAAGGAACAGAAAATAAAATCCGGCACCAATTACTGGTATGAGAAAAAGCAGCAGCCACCATGCTTTATGCCTTTTTCTTCTGTCGGGCACATCACCCGCATCGCGCAGAGAAATATGCTCATAAGGCACAGGTTCTGGCTCCTGAAATGGTCCATCAGCCATATCCTTTTCTTCCGCTACCACCTCATCTTCTTCTTCAACTACTGGTGGTTCAGGAATTTCTTCCTCAATTTCAGGTGCTTTATCAAGGGTTGTGGTTCCAAGGCCAAAGGCTTCCATCAACAGGTTATCGGTACCTGTGTATGTAAAAACGATTTCCCGGCCAGGCCCATAGTTCAGAACACCCAGATCATCAATAGTAACTGTCTGCCCTTTGTCGAGTCTGTAAATAATTTCTTCCCTTTCTTCCTCTATCCGTTTATTTGCCTCAGCCAGTGAAACATTCTCAACCGATGCGATGTGTCCGGCAAGAAGCCCGTCGTTATGTTTTATATTCCTGTCGAATTTTACCTCACTTGACGGAGGCGACAATTCACCAGTCTCTTCATTAAAACCCGCAGGTTTGTAGACAGTAATAAAAGCACCCAGCCGCGGAATGATTACAGTATCATGTTCCGGCAAGAGCGTCAGTAAGTATTTACCCAAATTCATGTTGATGGTTTTGTAGTGTAAAATTAACAAAACATATCCGGATGCAATGAAGAACTTTTCACAAAAAGCCTTTCAATAAAAATTCAACTTCATAACTGTTTATAAATTTATATTTTTACACAAAAATTCTTTCCCTTATGAGCAAAAAAATATTGGTAACCGGCGGAACAGGATATATTGGTTCGCATACAGTTGTTGAACTGCAGCAGTCGGGCTACGATGTGTTAATTGTAGATAATCTTTCAAATTCAGGAATAGAAGTACTCGACAGCATTAATGAGATAACGGGAATAAAACCCTTGTTTGAAAAATTTGACCTTGCCGACAAGGAAAAAACAGACAACTATTTCCAGCAAAACCAGGATATAGAAGCCATCATCCATTTTGCAGCCTCAAAGGCAGTTGGCGAATCAGTGGAAAAGCCACTACTCTACTACCGCAATAATCTTGTTTCCCTTCTCAACATACTGGAATGCCAGGTAAAATATGGGATCAAACATATTGTGTTCTCATCATCGTGTACCGTTTACGGGCAGCCCGACAAACTACCGGTTACCGAAAATACTCCGCGAAAGGATGCCGAGTCTCCCTATGGGAATACAAAAAAGATAAGCGAAGATATTTTACGTGATACCATTGCTGCCCATAAGCAGTTGCAGTGCATTTCACTCCGGTATTTTAATCCGGTTGGTGCTCATCCTTCGGCCCTTATCGGGGAACTGCCGCTTGGGGTTCCGCAGAATCTTGTGCCATTTATTACCCAAACAGCGGCAGGAGTACGTGAAAAGTTGAATGTGTTTGGAGATGACTATCAAACACCTGATGGTTCGGCCATACGTGATTACATCAATGTGGTGGATCTTGCTAAAGCCCATGTGATAGCCATAGAAAGGCTGCTGCATAACAAAAACAAGGCTTCATATGAAGTATTTAACCTGGGAACCGGACAGGGAGTATCGGTGCTTGAAATGGTAAATGGTTTTGAAAAAGCAACAGGTGTAAAACTCAACTACCAGATTACATCACGTCGGCCGGGTGATATTGAAAAAATCTGGGCCGATACCACCCTGGCCAATGAAGAGCTGGGATGGAAGACTGAAAAGGGACTTGAAGAAACACTTGTATCGGCCTGGGAGTGGGAGAAACGGATCCGTGGCATCTGAAGCAAAAAGGTTATTCCGGCTTCAGCATATCTGATACACTAAATAAAAAAGCAGACAGAATTAAAATATAAATACCAGGAATGAAAACCATCCTTATCACCGGCGGAGCAGGCTTTATAGGTTCACATGTTGTTCGCCGCTTTGTTAACAGTTATCCACACTACCAAATAGTAAACCTTGATAAACTTACATATGCCGGCAATTTAGCCAACCTGAAAGATGTAGAAGACAAACCAAACTATGAGTTCATCAAAGGTGACATTGTTGACGGTGACTTTATTCTGAAACTTTTTGAGGATAAAAAGTTTGATGCTGTCATACATCTGGCAGCAGAATCGCATGTTGACCGTTCAATTGCCAATCCTACTGAATTTGTTTATACGAATGTAATAGGAACTGTAAACCTGCTGAATGCAGCCCGCAGCAACTGGAAAAAAGGAGAAACAAACCTGTTCTACCATATTTCAACCGATGAAGTATACGGTTCGCTTGGTGATGAAGGAATGTTTACCGAAGAAACCAGGTATGATCCCCATAGTCCTTATTCGGCGTCAAAAGCGAGTTCCGACCATTTTGTCAGGGCTTATCATGATACATTCGGGTTACCTGTGGTCATTACCAATTGCTCGAACAACTATGGCTCCTATCAGTTTCCCGAAAAGCTGATTCCACTCTTTATCAACAACATCAGGAACAACAAACCACTTCCTGTATATGGGAAAGGTGAAAACATCAGGGACTGGCTTTGGGTTGAAGATCATGCCTCAGCCATCGATGTGGTGTTTCATAAAGGGAAAGTTGGAGAAACTTATAACATAGGGGGGTTCAATGAATGGAAAAACATCGACCTCATCAGGGTGATATGCCGTGTGATGGATAACAAGCTGGGGCGGCCTGCAGGAACTTCCGAAAAACTTATCACCTATGTAAAGGACCGGGCAGGACACGACCTCAGGTATGCCATTGATGCCACCCGGATTAAACGGGAACTGGGATGGGAACCATCACTGCAGTTTGAGGAAGGTATAGAAAAGACAATCGACTGGTATCTTCACAATAATGAATGGCTCGAAAATGTAACTTCGGGCGATTACCAGAAATACTACGACCAGCAGTACCAGAACAGATAAGCGGGTGCCTATTCGTTTGCACGGTTAAAAGTGGGCTCCGACCACTGGAAATTACCTGTGCCATTGGGAATCCTGGCCCATGACTGTTGTATATCGGTGGCAGGGTATTCGGTTTCATCAACAACTTTGAGGTCTGGAGTAAGTAACAGTACTTTTTCACCTTCCGATGACAGTTTATACGGGGTATGCAATCCGGCCTGCAAAGTATCGCCATCGGCCCAGATTATCAGGTATCCTTTCCCGGCAATTGTAGTGCCTGCAGGAAATTGCCATTTGGTAAGGTTCTTTTTACTGTCGGTCAGATAATATCCTGAAATATCGGCTGTTTCCTCTGAAAGATTATATAGCTCAATCCAGTCATCAAATTCACCATTCTGATCAGAACCCGAGTTGCGGTTAACAGGTAATAATTCGTTGATAACGACATTGCTTTTAGGCTCATCATCATTATCCTTATTGCAGGCAGCTACAACAACAAACAACA